>ERZ794982.246-NODE-246-length-12847-cov-4.109600_pt1 | contig 12847 bp, 15 predicted proteins | sample MGYA00433071_ERZ794982 | MGnify/ENA primary metagenome ERZ794982 (study PRJEB30140, sample SAMN00862574) | bioreactor metagenome | study: EMG produced TPA metagenomics assembly of the Bioreactor inoculated with sediment Metagenome (bioreactor metagenome)...
GTGTGAGATGTTGACGTTGATCGCTGCTGCTGACTTAGGCTTTATGGGCGGGAGTCTGCTCGGGGATAAAGTAGGTGGGCATAATATGCTAGAGCCTGCAGCTTTGGCTAAGCCGATCATTACCGGAGCTAGCTTTTTCAACTTCACTGATATTACCAACCAACTGGTTTCCGCTGGCGCGTGTAAAATTGTTAATTCTGAAAGTGAACTCGCTGCAGAGTTAAATACTCTATTTATGAATGATGAAACATGTCAACAAAAAGGCTTAGCAGCAAAACGAGTTGTCGATGAAAATCGTGGAGCGCTAGATAAAACTCTCAGTTACCTAGCTAGTTAACTGAACTAGCTATTCAGCTTAATTAGATGCTAGCAGTACCCATTCAGCAAAGCGTTCCAACTTTCATCTAACCAATGAATAGCTCGTTTTTTGACTTCTTTTTCAAATGAACGTTTTAATCTGTCGAGATTACCTTGCTTCCAGCTATCACCTGATTGTTGGAAGCATTTATCAAAATCAATAATCCAAACTTTCTCTTTCTCATCAATCAAAATATTGTGGATGTTCAAGTCAGTGTGGTTAACCTGCGCATCATGCATCTTCTTGATCTCTTGACCGATTTTTCCATACATCTCAGCAGATAGTGGTTTCTCAACTAAGATTGAGACAAGATCGCGTGCATTGGGGATTTTTTCACTCAATAGATCGGCTTTATAGCTAAAGCCTTGCTTGACTGCGCGCGCCGCGATAGGTTTTGGCACATGAACCTCTGCTTGAATAAGTAAATTGAGTAACTGAAATTCTTGGTAGCTGCGCGTCTGTTCCCAGCCAGAGAATCGATAGCTATCTTCAATCAATTTACCAAACAGTCCACCACGGCGATAATGGCGCAGAGCGGCTTCAATGGTTTTTGTCTGTACAAACCAAGTGGTACCACGACCTTGCGCGCTACCAATGACTTTACCAGTTCTTTGCCAAAACTCTGGGTCAAACACATGCAGAGGGTCTTCTTCTAGCAATGTTTCATCATACCAAATGGTCTGGTTATCTAACTGCAAAGTCTTCATGCTCGGCTTTCTCTCAATCAATGCTAGTTGTTATTTTACATTTATTGAACCTCTCTGCATAATCTTCGCTATTGCTTGCTAGAAGAAAAAACTATGACGCTTTTTACTACTCCCCCTAAATCCATCTGCATCCTGCGCTTATCTGCGATTGGTGATGTGTGTAATACCGTTGCCGCGGTTCAGGCTATCCAGCGCCAGTGGCCAACAACGGAGATTGTATGGATCACAGGTAAGTTAGAGGCGCAGTTAATTGGTGATCTTGAGGGAATCAAGGTGGTTATTTTTGATAAAAAACAGGGTTGGGCTGGCTATAAAGCGCTTTGGGCTGAATTAAAAAGCTATCACTTTGATGCACTACTTCATATGCAATATGCCTTTAGAGCAAGCATTGCCACATTGGGTATTAAAGCCAAATACAAACTGGGCTTTGACGCCGTTCGCAGCCAAGATTTCCAAACACTGTTTACCAATGTAAAAGTACCGTCACCAGATTCAATGCATGTCCTTGATGGCTTACTTGCTTTTGGCAACACGCTTGGCGTATCAGACATGTCACCACGCTGGCAGATAGATTACACCGCGCAAGATGCCCAATGGGCACAAGAGCAACTTAATGCCACTAAGCGCAATATCGTTATCGTGCCTGCCGCAAGCAAAGCCTACAAAAACTGGACAGCAGAAGGCTATACTGAGGTAATCAAACATGCTCACGCTTTAGGCTGGAATATTTTATTAGCTGGTAGCCCAGCCCAAATCGAGATTGATTTAGCGGCTGATATTGAAAATAACTTATCCGAACCGGTAAGCAACTTGGTTGGTAAAAGCTCACTCAAACAGATGTTAGCACTGTTAGATAAAGCCGATTTAGTGATCGCGCCAGACACCGGACCTGCGCACATGGCAAATGCGGTTAATACACCTGTAATTGGTTTGTATGCTCATCATAACCCGCAAAGAACGGGACCTTACCAATATTGCCAGTACGTCGTCTCCGCTTATGAAGAAGCAATCGTTGCTGAAACTGGCAAGCCATCAAGCGAGCTTAACTGGCGTGCGCGAGTGAAAGATAAAAACGCCATGCAACGTATTAAAGCGCAGCAAGTCATTGCTATGTTTGATAAAGTGATTGCTGAACTGCACTTGAACTAAGCAGCTCTACTGCGCTTACTAAATAGTGGCGAGCAAAAATAACCAAGCAAATTAAACCTAGAGGTATTGGAGTGAGTAAACCAACTATTGCCGTTGCTCTTATTGTCAAAAATGAAGCTCAACATCTGAAAGCGTGCCTAGATACCGTTCACGACTGGGTCGATGAAATTGTAGTGTTGGACTCTGGCAGTAGCGATAATACCGAAGAGATTGCTCGTGGCTACACAGATAAATTCTATGTAAACCCTCAATGGCCTGGATTCGGTCCTCAGCGCCAATTGGCTCAATCGTATATCGAGTCGGACTATGTTCTGTGGCTAGATGCTGATGAACGCGTTACTCCTGAATTAAAAGCGAGCATCTTAGAGGTAGTAGCAAACAACTCTAGTAACACCATCTACCAAACCGCGCGATTGAGCTGGGTATTTGGACGCTACATTAAACACTGCGGTTGGTATCCAGATCGCGTGCTGCGCTTATACCCGACTAAGCTAACTCAATATAATGACTCTCTAGTTCATGAAAAAGTAGAAGTGAGCAAAGAGATGCAAGTGGCGAACTTAAAAGGTGATCTTATTCATTTCACCTACAACGATATGAACCACTACTTAGTGAAATCAGCAGGTTACGCAAAAGCGTGGGCAGAGCAGCGCGAGAAAAAAGGTAAGAAGAGCAGCATTTCTCAAGGCATCCTGCACGCTTTAGGCTGTTTTATTAAGATGTACATTGTCAAAGCTGGCTTCTTAGATGGAAAACAGGGCTTCTTGCTATCTATTCTTTCAGCGCACTCCACCTTTGTTAAATACGCAGACCTTTGGATTCGAACTGAAACCGAAAAAATGCCGGAAAAATTCTGATCAAAAAAGCAGCCTCAAAATGGCTGCTTTTTCATTTCGGCTCCACTCACGCTCTGTGCATTACATTGTATTGCAACTTAAGTAATCACTGACATCATTAACTTAACCCATTACTTTACTAATGGAGCAATCCACGGCTGAAGTTCGGATAAAACTGAAGCAATATCGACTCTCGACATATCTTCTTGGCTCGATTTGTCATCCGCTTGAGGTGGACAAAAAGCAATATGATTACCCTTTGAGTTTATCGGTAACCAGCGCAATGGTGTTGCTGAGCGCTTACTTGGGAAGAATCCAACGGTAGGAACATCAATTGCGGCAGCAATATGCAAAGGACCAGTTGAGCCAGCAATGAAGCAACTGGCACACGCGATCGAGCGAGAGAAATCAACTAAGCCATCATTCTTGTCGTACAACGCGGCGTTAATCTCTTTTTCAGCAAGTAACTGTTTTAACTCAGCAGCTTTCTCTTCCTCGCCAGGACCTGCGGTAAGTACAACTTCAAACCTACCTTCTATACCACTCACAAGTTCAGCATATTGCGCTAAAGAGAGGTTATTCGCCGAGCCACCACTCCCCGCATGGACAAATAGCCATGGTTTTTCAACATCTAATTTAAGTTGCTGCGCGAGTTTTTCTCTTTGCTGAATAAGCTCATTGTCAGGGAAAGTCAGATAAGGCGCATTGGGTTCAACCACCTCAACGTTGGCTTCATTTAAAAATGCGCGAATGAGATCAAGGTTATATTGATACTCAGGCTTTGCCGATTGAGAGCGTTTTTGCTTAATGCGTCGGTTATAAAAAATCTGCGCAAACTTGGTGGCAGGAGCAAGGCGATAAGGGATCTTGGCCTTCCAAACCAACTTAGCGTTATAAGTTGTTGAGAATAAATTAATAGAGGCATCAAACTGCTGCTGTTTTAGCGTTTCGACTAACTCTTGCTGCGTTTGTTTATCGGCATTTTTGGTTGTATCGAGAATAACGTCATCAATCCATGGGCAAAGCTGCGCTAATGCTACGGTATAGTTCGGCACTAAGGCAGTAACATGACAATCTGGTAGCGACTGTTTCAACATGGCAAAACTGGGCCAAGCCAGCATAAAATCTCCAATTTTGTCATTGCGAACTACCAATATTTTTTTCATTGCCTTTTCCTAAATTAACGCGCTGTCTCAATGATAACGGCTTAGTTGGGTAAACGTCAGCCTTTTTGTTACTATATAAAGAGTTACCTTTTTTTGAGTGTAGAGCAGTGAGCAAAAAACATTTATCTCGTGTCATTTACCCAGGCACCTTTGATCCTATCACCAATGGTCACTTAGATTTAATCGAACGTTGCGCTGATATGTTTGATGAAGTGATTATTGCTGTTGCTGCTAGCCCAAGCAAAAACACTATGTTCACCCTAGAAGAGCGAGTTCAATTCGCCCAGCAAGTCACTAGCCACCTAGACAACGTTAGTTCAAAAGGCTTCACTGGCTTAATGGTGGATTTTGCTAAACAAGAAAAAGCGAACGTACTAATCCGAGGTTTAAGAACAACCGTCGATTTTGAGTACGAATTTGGATTGACCAATATGTACCGCCGCTTAATGCCGGGGCTAGAAAGCGTATTCCTTACTCCAGCAGAAGAACACGCATTTATCTCTTCGACCATCGTACGTGAAGTGGCCATTCATGGTGGTGATGTGACAAGTTTTGTTCCAGAAGTTGTCGCGCAAGCACTCAAGCACAAGGCGAAAGTTTAGAGCTATCTGATCAAAAAGCTCGATTACTTCTGATAAGCTATTTTTGACACTCCGAGCAGAAAAACGTATTTCGCTGCGCTATTTTCTGCTCTTCAATCGCTTCACCGCAGCTCAAGCATGCTTCTCCAGCTTTGCCATAAACTTGCAGTTCTTGAGCAAAGTAGCCCGGTTTGCCATCTGCTTGAGAAAAGTCTTTTAAAGTTGTGCCGCCTTGCTTAATCGCCGTCGCCAAAACTGTTTTAATTTCCGCAACAAGCTTACACCACTCTTCTAGGGTTAAACTTCCCGCAGGGCGAGTTGGGTGAATTCTGGCACTAAACAAAGATTCACTGGCATAAATATTACCGACGCCGACAACAATTTTGTTATCCATAACAAATTGCTTAATGGTAACTCGCTTATTGGCGGCTTTCTCTAGCATATACTCCGGATTAAACTCATCGGTCAGAGGCTCTGGTCCCATACGCCCTAAAACTGTATGTGTTCCATCTTCGCTCCATAGCCAAGCACCAAATCGACGCGGGTCATTGTAGCGCAACACCTTGCCATTACTCAGTTTTAGATCAACGTGATCATGTTTTCCCGGCGCAATCTCTGCATCCAATACTCGTAATGAACCGGACATGCCTAAGTGAACAATGGCGCACCCTACATCCGTTTCTATCACTAAGTATTTAGCGCGGCGACGAATATTACGGATCACTTGTCCTTCCATCTGCTTTAACTCAAGCGGAATGTCCCAGCGCAGTTTTGGTGTGCGAAATGTGAGCGTTTGAATCGTTTGTCCGACTAAATGAGGCGAAATGCCCATACGACTAACTTCAACTTCAGGTAATTCAGGCACACGACTCTCCTTTAATTGCTGTGGGATGAAGACACTTCAGGGAATAGATAACTCTTATCCACCGTCACCGCAATCCACTTATCTTGCCAATTTTTAAGTAACCAAAACTGCGGCAGTTGATAAAAAGTGATCCTTTGCGGCTCTTCTTGGTCGAGATACCACGCCTCGATTGAGCTTGGTGATGGCAAATTTGCTTTGAGTGATTGGTATTGCTCGTCTGAAATTTCAGTACCGACAAGCGAGATCCAACGCAGTGCCAGTTCTTTAGGCTCAATTGATGAAGGTGTACTGAGTATCCAATTCTGCTGCTGGTAAGTTAATGACCACTTACTGCTATAGAGTGATTTTAATTGCTGACTAGGGTCGAGCAGATAAGAGTGTTCACTCTCTGCTGGCGCATCGATAAGGTAATTTTTGATAAGCGTTGGCAAGTTAAGCAGCAGCATAAAAGCCACTACCCCAAGAATAAGGAGGTTGTTCCAACGACGGCGACGGGAGGTCGATTGCATACTTCAATCCTAAATTAGCTATCTAGCTGAAGTATATGGGAGTTTTAGATAATAAAAAACCCAACTAAAAAGTTGGGTTTCTAATTTAAACTTCAATAAAGAAGTTACAAAGAAAAAATCAATTACTTGATTTTAGCTTCTTTGTACACAACGTGCTTGCGAACTACAGGATCAAATTTCTTGATCTCGAATTTGCCAGGCATGTTACGTTTGTTCTTGTCAGTTGTGTAGAAGTGACCAGTCTCAGCAGTTGATACTAGACGGATTTTCTCACGAACGCCTTTCTTTGCCATTTGCCTATTTCCTCTTAAACGTTTTCGCCGCGCGCACGGATGTCAACAAGAACAGCATCGATGCCTTTCTTATCAATAATGCGCATACCTTTTGCAGTAAGGCGTAGTTTAACAAAACGTTTTTCGCTCTCTACCCAGAAACGATGAGTTTGTAGGTTCGGCAGAAAACGACGCTTAGTAGCATTTCGTGCGTGTGAACGGTTGTTACCCGTTACTGGACGCTTACCAGTTACTTGGCATACTCGTGACATATAATGTCTTCTCCAAAATCGTTTCAGCTCGATATCAACCTTGGTGGCCGAACCTCTTCTATTTCTTAAACAGAAGGATAGAGGTTTAGATCCGCTATAGAAAGTCTATACAAGGCTATCAAAGGTCGCGCATTATACTAACTTGATTAGCATTGCTCAAGACCCGAACAGATCCTTTTTACAAATTTCAGTGATCTTTTTTTAAGCAGAGCTGAATTTAGTCTAAAAAATGTCGGGGGATTGTACTCAGAATTCATCAAACTCACAACTAAAATTGTGATTCAAATCCAACCACGTTCGGCAAACGAAATTACTTCGCCATCTCCTACCACGAAATGATCGAGAATTCGTATCTCAACCAATGCCAGCGCATCACATAGTCGCCGTGTTATTCGGCGGTCCGATTGACTAGGCTCCGCAATGCCTGAGGGGTGATTGTGCGCCAATATTAGTGCGGCAGCATTGTGCTCTAAAGCGCGCTTAACCACCTCTCTTGGGTAGACTGATGCGGAATCAATCGTGCCTTCAAACATCACTTCAGAACTGATCACTCGGTGCTGATTGTCCAAAAACAGAATATAAAAAGCTTCGCGTTGGCGATCGCGCAATAAACTGGAAAGATATAATTTTGTATGCTGCGGGCTGGTTAAAGCCTCTCCACGCTGTAAAGTTTCACTTAAATAGCGCTGTGACATCTCCAAGCATGCCTGTAATTGCACATAAGTTGCTTTGCCTAAACCTTTATGGGTACAAAACTCCATCTCAGATGCGGCAAAAAGATTTCTCAGAGAGCCAAAGTCTGCAATTAAAAACTCGGCTAGCTGCAAGACATTCATCCCTTGCGTGCCAGTACGCAGAAATATCGCGAGCAGTTCAACATCATTCAACGAATGAGGTCCATGAGAAAGTAACTTTTCTCTTGGCATCAATGCATCTGGTAAGTTTTTTATTCCCATTGCGGCTCTCTGTTAAAAAAGACACCCTTATTGGACAAAATAAAAGTGCGAAGCCGAAATCGACTTTCACTTTTCTCACTCAACTTAACAATGCTATGTAACTGTCAAACTCATCATTGATTGGGACCTTCCATCCGCACCACTCTATTTCGAGCAAACCAAGTTCGAGCATACCAAGCTTCTTAAATTTGCCTCAAATCTGTGCGGCAACCAATCAAGACCTGGATATTTTTACTACTAATCTTCACTTATTTGATTGAGATTCATATCTGGCGAGACAAGCAAAGTTAATCCAAAGACAGGTTATACCCATCATACTTAAAGTTGCAGCGGTGTTGGCTGTGTTCGTGCGCCCCAATCACATAGTTCACCTATGCTCAGGGGACTTTCTTACTTGCCGCCTACCTGCATCTTCAAGTTTCTTGGGTATATGATATTATCTGCCGCAATATTTTGGAGAAATAACAATGCAAACACTCGCAGGTAAAAAGATTTTACTCGGCATTAGCGGTGGTATTGCCGCGTACAAATGTGCTGAATTGACTCGTCGTTTAATTGAACGAGGCGCTCAGGTTCAAGTTGTCATGACCAAGGCAGCAAAAGAGTTCATTACCCCACTCACCATGCAGGCGGTTTCTGGGCGCACAGTCTCCCATAGCTTACTTGATCCTGCGGCAGAAGCTTCGATGGGTCATATTGAACTGGCTAAATGGGCAGATTTGGTTTTACTGGCACCTGCGACTGCCGATTTAATTGCACGCGTAGCGGCTGGCATGGGTAATGACTTGCTCTCTACGTTAGTACTTGCTAGCGACGCACCGATTGCTGTTTCTCCAGCAATGAATCAGCAAATGTACTGCAACCAGGCAACTCAAGAAAATATCGCCACACTTCAGCGTCGTGGCATGCATATTTGGGGGCCAGCGGCAGGTGAACAAGCCTGTGGTGATGTTGGTCCTGGTCGTATGCTTGAGCCAATGCAGCTCGTGGCGCTGTGTGAGCAGTTCTGGGGTGAAAAGCCACTACAAGGTAAATCCATCTTAATCAGTGCTGGTCCAACTCGTGAAGCAATTGACCCGGTGCGCTACATCAGCAATCACAGCTCAGGTAAAATGGGCTTCGCGCTTGCAGAGGCTGCTCACTCACTAGGCGCTAACGTCAAGTTAGTCAGTGGTCCGGTATCACTAGCGACGCCTCAAAGTTGTGAGCGAGTCGATGTAGAAAGTGCACTCGAAATGCACCAAGCAGTGATGGATAACGCTAGCCAGCATGATGTCTTTATCAGCTGCGCTGCAGTAGCGGACTACCGCCCAGAGACGGTTGCCGACAATAAACTGAAAAAGACCGACGATACTGATGCAATGACCGTCACCATGGTCAAAAACCCAGACATCGTGGCTTCTGTCGCGGCAATGACGGAAAACCGACCGTTTACCGTTGGCTTTGCTGCAGAAACACAGAATGTAAAACAGTATGCGCTAAGCAAGTTAACCCGTAAAAACCTCGACATGATCTGTGCGAATGATGTCTCGCAGCAAGGTCAAGGGTTTAATAGCAACGATAATGCGATTACCGTATACTGGCAAGAAGGTGAGCAGTCACTCACTCTCGCCTCAAAACAACAAATTGCACAACAAATTCTGCAGATTATTGCTGACAAGCTGTAATCTAGAGTTCTTATTTTTTGAGCTATACCCGTCCTACTTGAAGTTGCAGCGGTGTTGACCAGCACTCTCAAACCTCATCACATAGCGCATCTATGCTCAGAGGCTTTGTTCGCTTGTCGCCTACCTGCATCTCTAAGTTGTTTGGATATAATAACCCTGCCTTCTTTTGCAAGGTGGGGAAAACATTTCTTTGCTAAAAAGTGGTAACAAAAGGAAGCGTTCATGGCTGTAACACGAAAAACCAATCGCCGAGAAGAAATCTTGCAAGCCCTGGCACAAATGTTGGAATCTAACGAGGGAGCCTCTCGTATTACAACTGCCAAACTGGCAAAGCAAGTTGGCGTTTCAGAAGCTGCGCTCTACCGACACTTTCCAAGTAAAGCTCGCATGTTTGAAGGGCTAATTGAATTTATCGAAGAGTCTTTGATGTCGCGTATTAACCGCATCTTAGATGAAGAGAAAGACACCCTAACTCGAATTCGATTGGTGCTACAATTAATACTCGCGTTTGCTGAGCGTAACCCGGGCTTAACTCGTATTCTATCTGGTCACGCGTTGATGTTTGAAAATGAACGTCTACGTGAGCGAATCAATCAACTATTCGAACGTATTGAGACTTCACTACGCCAGATCCTACGCGAGCGAAAATTACGCGAAGGTAAATCATTTCCTGTTGATGAAAGTATTCTTGCTGCCCAACTGCTTGGACAAGTAGAAGGAAGCTTAAACCGTTTCGTTCGTTCTGATTTTAAATATCAGCCGACAGCGAACTTTGAAGAATACTGGGCATTACTTAGCGCACAAATTGTTTAAAGAATAATATGAAAAAAAGAACTCACGTCGAAAAGCCTGAGTTTACTCTCGCTTTACTCCACCCCAAACATTGGGGTGTCTGGTTAGGGTTTGGGTTATTAGCCCTACTGGTCAATTTACTCCCATACGCCCTGCTTTATAGGCTGGGTCGCGGTATTGGTCTGCTGGGCATGAAGCTCGGTAAATCCCGTGCCAAAATCGCGCATCGTAACCTTGAGCTCGCTTTCCCAAACATGGAAAAGCAAGAGCTTGAGAGAATGGTAACGGAGAACTTCAAAAATACCGGCATGGCGCTTATTGAAACGGGGATCACCTGGTTTTGGCCAACTTGGCGTTTTAAACGCATCTTAATTGCGAAAGACATTGCCACGCTGGAATCGTTACGTGAAGAAGGTAAAGGTGTACTACTTTGCTGTGTACACGCCTTAAACCTAGAGATCACCGCTCGTGCTTTTGGTGTACTGGGTTTGCAAGGTTATGGCGCGTATCGTCCACACACCAACCCAGCTTATGAGTTTATCCAATACCGTGGTCGAACTCGTAACGGCAACCAGTTAATTTACCGTCGAGATTTAAAACAGATGATTCGCGTGCTGCGTGAAGGTGAACGCTTGTTCTACTTACCGGACCAAGATTATGGTCACAACAAATCTGTCTTTGTACCATTCTTTGCGGTTGAAGAAGCTTGCACCACCACCGGCACCAGCATTCTTTCTTCCACCAGCAAATGTGCGATTGTCACTGGCTCTGGTTTTAGAAACAGCGCCGGTAAATACGACATCATAGCTAATCCGCGTGTTGACTTGGATTACCCTAAAAAAGATGACATTGCGGCGGCTGCGTATATGAACCACTATATTGAACAAGTGATTATGCGCGCTCCTGAGCAGTGGCTGTGGCTACACAAACGATTTAAATCGATGCCAGATGAAACACAAACTAACTCTCGCTACCTCTAAATTAGGTTTTTTGCTGCCATGAGTGATACTCAAAAAAATAGTACCGATAAATACATCCACAACCCGACTTTTCAGTGGTCGTTTTTGCACCCGAAACACTGGGGAACTTGGATAGGTATCTTCTTTGCTGCCATCTTTGCCTTTATGCCTGCTAAGTGGCGTGATCAAATGGCAAGAAAACTCTCTATTTTCGTTATTCGCAAAAATGGTCGCGTGGTACGAAGAGCTCGAGTAAACCTTAAATTTTGCTTCCCAGAAAAGTCAGATGAAGAAAGGCAATTCATTCTTGAAGAAACCTTTGTTAAAGCTGCGCAATACTTGCTGGCGTATTCAGAGTTCTTAGTTCGCTCAACGAAGCACAACCAAAACCGTGGCGTCATGATTGGCGAGGAAAACATAATTCCTCTGCTAGATGCGAAAGAACCGGTCATTATTCTGGCACCACACGCTTGGGCGGTTGATTACCCAGCGGTAATGCTTGCAGCAAGAGGCTACAAAATTACCACCATCATGAAGCCACAAAGAAACCCAATTGGTGACTGGCTAATGCAGGTACAACGCATGCAATATGGCGGTCGTATTTTTGCCCGTGAAGCAGGGGTAAAACCGTTTGTGCGTTCAATCAAAGACGGCTATGTCGGCTACTGGTTACCGGATGAAGATTTTGGTGAAGCGGTGTCTGTGTTTGTACCCTTCTTTGGCACTGAAAAAGCGACACTAAAAGGCTTTGGTAAGATGGCTCGTCTTTCTAAAGCGAAAGTGGTCCCTATTCTGCCTGCTTACAATGACAAAACCGGTAAGTACGAGGTGCATATTCTACCGGCGCTAGAAAACTTCCCGACCGGTGATGAAGAACAAGATGCACGCGCAATGAATAAAGCGATTGAAGACTTAGTCTCCCCTCGCCCAGAGCAGTACATGTGGAACTTATCACTGCTTAAGACACAACGAGACGGTCGTGAAATTTACGACAACTCTGATAAGGGTGATCGTGATCTAAGCGCCCAATAACGCAGATATGGATAGAAAAAGAAAAGGCTGAGCATTGCTCAGCCTTTTTTGTTTTTAGAACAGAAATTAAATGCCGTACTCAGCGCGGTAAGTTTTTACTGCTTCTAGGTGCTCAGTGTTGTCGCCTTTCTCTTCTAAGTAAGTGATAAGGTCCATTAGGCTAACGATAGAGATAATCTCACAGTTAAAGTCACGCTCTACTTCTTGAATCGCAGAAAGCTCGCCTTTACCCTTCTCCTGACGGTCAATAGCTACTAGTACACCAGCAAGGTCTGCACCATTAGCTTGGATAATTTCCATCGACTCACGAATTGCCGTACCGGCGGTGATCACGTCATCCACCAGCATAATACGACCTTCAAGCGCACTGCCTACTAGGTTGCCACCTTCACCGTGGTCTTTTGCTTCTTTACGGTTAAAGCAGTAAGGCGTGTCGATATCATGGTGATCCGCTAGTGCTACGGCTGTGGTCGTAGCGATTGGAATGCCTTTGTAAGCAGGGCCAAATAACACATCAAACTCAATACCAGAGTCAGCCAACGCCGCCGCATAGAAACGACCTAGACGCGCCAAATCACGACCGGTATTGAACAAGCCAGCGTTAAAGAAATACGGGCTTTTACGACCTGATTTCAAAGTAAACTCACCAAACTTCAAAACTTGTTTCTCTAGTGCAAATTCAATAAATTCACGCTGGTATGCTTTCATCATTCACTCTCTAATTAA
>ERZ794982.248-NODE-248-length-12747-cov-4.579499_pt1 | contig 12747 bp, 10 predicted proteins | sample MGYA00433071_ERZ794982 | MGnify/ENA primary metagenome ERZ794982 (study PRJEB30140, sample SAMN00862574) | bioreactor metagenome | study: EMG produced TPA metagenomics assembly of the Bioreactor inoculated with sediment Metagenome (bioreactor metagenome)...
GCTCCTGCTACGGCTCGCAGTCAAAAACGCGTACCAATGACGCGTTTACGTAAGACTGTTGCTAACCGTTTACTTGAGGCGAAGAACAGCACAGCGATGCTGACGACCTTCAACGAAGTTAACATGAAGCCAATCATGGACCTTCGTAAGCAACATAAAGATCAGTTTGAAGAGCGTCACGGCACGCGTTTAGGCTTTATGTCTTTCTACGTGAAAGCGGTAACCGAAGCACTGAAGCGTTACCCAGAAGTGAACGCATCTATCGACGGTGAAGATATTGTTTATCACAACTATTTCGATATTAGCATGGCGGTATCAACGCCACGTGGTCTAGTGACACCAGTACTGAAAGACTGTGACACGCTAGGTTTTGCTGATATTGAAAAAGGCATCAAAGAGCTCGCAATCAAAGGCCGTGACGGTAAGTTAACGGTTGATGAATTGATGGGCGGGAACTTCACTATCACTAACGGTGGTGTATTTGGTTCTCTGATGTCTACGCCAATCATTAACCCTCCACAATCAGCAATTTTGGGTATGCACAAAATCCAAGATCGTCCGATGGCTGTTGATGGCAAGGTAGAAATTCTACCGATGATGTATTTGGCACTATCTTATGACCACCGTTTGATTGATGGTCGTGAGTCAGTTGGCTTCTTGGTCACCATTAAAGAGTTACTTGAAGACCCAACGCGTCTGTTATTAGACGTTTAATATCGCTAAAACGTCGAGTTGTCTCTGACGACTCGACGCCTATAGCTTACGGGGCTAGACTCGCTCAACGGTCTGGTCTTATTTGAATCTTATTGCGATTGATTTGAGAAGACGCCAAGAATGGAATAGATATCATTCAACCAAGCGTCATGGAAATTATAATTCCCTTAAGGGAAAAACAAACGGAATATCAAAATGAATTTGCATGAATACCAAGCCAAACAGTTGTTTGCCGAATTCGGTTTGCCTGTACCTGAAGGCTATGCTTGTGACACACCACAAGAAGCATTCGAAGCAGCCGGTCGTATTAGTACCGAGAAAAAAGTCGTTAAATGTCAGGTTCACGCTGGTGGTCGCGGTAAAGCGGGCGGTGTGGAACTGCATGATACAAAAGAAGGCGTAAAAGAGTTTGCGCAAAAATGGCTAGGTAAAAACCTAGTAACGTTCCAAACAGATGCTAACGGTCAGCCAGTTTCTAAAATTTTGGTTGAAGAAGCGTCTGACATTGCCAACGAGCTCTACTTAGGTGCGGTTGTTGACCGTTCCACTCGTCGTATTGTTTTTATGGCGTCTACTGAAGGCGGCGTGGACATTGAAACTGTGGCAGAAGAAACACCAGAACTGATCCACAAAGCTGCGATTGACCCACTTGTTGGACCGCAAGCTTATCAAGGTCGTGAGCTAGCATTTAAGCTGGGTCTTAAAGGCGACCAAATCAAACAGTTCGTTAAGATCTTCATTGGTCTTGGTGATATGTTTGCTCAATATGATCTGGCACTACTAGAGATTAACCCACTTGTGGTTACAGGATCGGGTGATTTGGTTTGTCTAGATGGCAAAATTAACATCGATTCAAATGCTTTATACCGCCAACCAAAACTGCGTGAAATGCATGATCCTTCGCAAGAAGACGAACGTGAAGCACATGCCGCTCAATGGGAACTAAACTACGTTGCTCTAGACGGTAGCATTGGCTGTATGGTGAATGGTGCCGGTCTTGCTATGGGTACCATGGATATCGTGAACCTACATGGCGGTCAACCTGCGAACTTCCTAGATGTAGGCGGCGGCGCAACTAAAGAGCGTGTAACAGAAGCATTTAAAATCATCCTATCAGACAGCAATGTAAAAGCTGTGTTGGTAAACATCTTCGGCGGCATCGTTCGCTGTGACCTGATTGCAGAAGGCATTATTGGTGCAGTAGAAGAGGTTGGCGTTGAAGTACCGGTTGTTGTACGCCTTGAAGGTAACAATGCACCGCTAGGTTCGCAAAAACTGGCTGAAAGTGGTCTAAACATTATCGCTGCAAACTCGCTAACAGAAGCTGCAGAAAAAGTCGTTGCTGCTGCGGAGGGCAAATAATGTCAGTACTAATTAATAAAGATACCAAAGTTATCTGTCAAGGTTTCACCGGCGGTCAGGGCACTTTCCACTCTGAGCAGGCAATTGCTTACGGTACGAAAATGGTTGGTGGTGTTTCTCCGGGTAAAGGTGGTCAAACTCACCTTGGTCTGCCTGTGTTTAACACCGTTCGTGAAGCAGTTGAAGTGACTGGCGCAACAGCATCAGTTATCTACGTTCCAGCGCCTTTCTGTAAAGACGCCATCCTAGAAGCGATAGATGCAGGCGTGAAGCTAATCGTGACTATCACAGAGGGTATCCCAACCCTTGATCTACTCGATGTCAAAGTACGTTTAGATGCAGCGGGCGTTGTGATGATCGGTCCTAACTGTCCAGGCGTTATCACGCCGGATGAGTGTAAGATCGGTATCATGCCAGGTCATATTCACCAGAAAGGTAAAGTCGGTATTGTATCGCGTTCAGGTACGCTAACTTATGAAGCTGTGAAGCAAACTACCGATGAAGGTTTTGGTCAGTCGACTTGTGTTGGTATCGGTGGTGACCCAATTCCAGGTTCAAACTTCATTGATATCTTGAAGCTATTCCAAGAAGATCCTGAAACTGAAGCGATTGTGATGATCGGTGAGATCGGTGGTACTGCGGAAGAAGAAGCTGCGGCATTTATCAAAGACAACGTGACTAAACCAGTAGTTTCTTATATTGCTGGTGTGACCGCGCCTCCGGGTAAGCGTATGGGTCACGCTGGTGCAATTATCTCTGGCGGTAAAGGCACTGCTGAAGATAAGTTTGCAGCACTAGAAGAAGCTGGCGTTAAGACGGTGAAATCTCTAGCAGATATTGGTAAGGCGCTACGTGAAGTAACCGGTTGGTAACTTAGTAAGCGACAGATACCTTAATGAAAAGGCTTGGTTTAGTACCAAGCCTTTTTGCATTCTAGAATGAGACTGTTTTTGGCATGGCTAATTTGATTGGTTTATCTTGGCTTCCAACTGTTCGATGCGTTGGGTCAAATTGGCTATCTGCTGTTCCAAGCTTGCAACTCTGTCTTCCTCAGCTTTTTGAGGTTGACGAATTTCAACTTTTGGTACACGTTGGCTATTCTTCCAGCTTTTAATAGTGGAGATCAGGGCAGGCATTGGGACCGATGATTTTAAGCGAGCTTTAACCAGCGCGACAGTTGGTTCTTTACCTTCACGTACGAGCTGTTCAATGGCCAGTTCAAGTTCTTGGCTAACATCTTTAGTAAGCATTGTTTATCTTCCTTGTTCACTTCATTGCATCAATCGGTGCAATCCGACAATTCTACGGTCTTATATTACATTAAGCTAATGGTAAAAGTGGTAAAAGCCTGTGAGAGATTGACCATTAAACTTGTAAGCTAAAGATTAGATATTAACATTTACATCAATAGAGCGTTGATATAACTAGTTGAAATTATTTATAAAGTTTCTTAACTCAGCCTTGATCACAAACGCTTTATAAGGGCTGGATCATTGTTTGATTTGTTTATTCAGTTACATTGTGCTTTCAAAAAAGCCTACTAATAAAGGCTAGTGTTAATGTTCTATTGATTTGGTTTTTTAACCAATTCTTCTATCAAAGAAATAAGCTTAAAGGAAAGAGTCGTAAAGGAATGACAGCAAAATTAATCGCTGACGTCCCGCTTATTATTCACCTCTTTAATTACAGCACTATCAGACTAACTCTAATTATAATAAAAACAGAGTTTGATTTATTTCAATTTTTCGTTGGCTAACGTATCGGCTTCGACATTTTTGCTTGAGAAGTGAAGAGCGTAATTTGAGTTTGTTGAAAGCAAGGAAGATTTGTGACTATCGCCACTCGCCGCGTATTATTAGTGCCCTATACCGAATCGTTATTGTCGGATTTTGTGGTCCTCAATTGCTGTGTGAAAAACCGGGCTAAAATGAATGGTCCTTATACAGTATCTAAAGCAAGAGAAGTATTTGAACGTATATTGAGTGATCACACTCTATATGCTCGTGCTGTGCTTGATAGCCGAACTCGTGAATATATTGGGCATATATTTATTAGCGATATTCAATCGGTACCAGAACTGGGTTATATCTTTGATAAAGCATACTGGGGAGAAGGTATTGCCAGTGAAGCGGTAGGTGCTTTCTTTAATAAAGTGCTCCGAGATTTATCGTTACATTCAGTCAAGGCAACTTCGAGCGTTGATCACCCTTCATCAATAAGGATTTTAGAAAAGCTGGGATTTGAAAAAAAAGGTCTCAATAGTGATAGCCATGGACCTTTTTTTGAGTATTTGTTTACATCCGATGTGGTGGTAAATGAAAGTGGAATACTCGAAACCCTATCATAATTAGTTCGCCTTGATAGCAATCATCACCCAGCGAAGAAAACTCAAATTGATAGATAGTATGCCAGCGCCAGACTCCGTCTGGCGTTTTCATTTTATGTGCTTTCAATGCGGTACTGATCAACTGTAAATCGAGCTGATCGCACTTACGTTGGATAGCAACTTTGGCTAACTCTGACTGGCGCCTCTGCTGCCAAAACAACATACATACCAGACAAAGAAATAGAATAGCGAACAAATCAGAAATCATATCAATTGCCCGTCATTGTGGTTGTTAAGCTTTGGTTGCTTGTTGCAAGTTAACCAGTGCTGTCGCCAGTTCAGCCGAAGGTGAAGAGTGCAGCAATGGCAGTAATACCATACGTAATTCAGGTAACATAACCAAATCAGCAAATAGCTGGTTAAATAGGCTTTGATTGCCTGTTTGAGCAAGCCTTAGTAAAAATAGCTCTGCTGTTTTTGCATCGGCCAGTAAGTGCCAACTGCGACCGGCAATGCCAATTAGAACTTCTTGATGGCTCAAACGCGGGCTTTGTAACACTTGTTGTAGTAGTGGAAGTGATAAAGCATTGTCTGCACCGGATAGGGCACGAGTTAGCGCTGAGAGCAAGAATAGATCAGGCTCTTCGCTGTTGATTTGAGCTTGGGTTAGTTCGGCAATACGTTGCGCTAGCTTCTCAGGTAAATCGGTATGCTCAAGAGCGCCAAGTAGTCCATATAGTGGTTCATTTGGTAAGTGAGGGAGTGCTTTGCGTAGCTCGACGCCATTTTGTTCTGTGCTGAGTCGGGCGCACATGTCAGTGATACCTTGCAGCCCTACAGTTTGCCAATTCTGCCAGCCAAGCCCACCTTTGAAGTAGTGCTGCGCGTGTTCATAATATTGACTGCATGGTAGAGCAAGTTCGGCACGGATCTGGCTGTGGAAAACCGACATTTTGTCTTCCGCAGGTTTATAAGTATAAGGATTATTCGCCAGCTTTTTCTGCTGTTCTTCGCTCATATCTTGATTTAAGCGAGTCCCCATGGCCTCCACGACAAACTTGATAAAGTTACCCACATCCGCCTGTTTTAATAGACCTCGTTCATCGAGCTCAAATTTTAGGAACCAAATCCAAGGTTGTTTAGTTTCATTCCAATAAGCGATAGCCATATGAGCTTTACGCTGTAATGGAAATGGGTAGGGCTGTTGACCTTTTTCAATTTGTTGAAAGGTTTTGTTATCAATGGTTTTAATACGGCGCCCTAAATCAAAAATCTTGAATTGGCAGTCGCTATTATTTAGTAAATCACTGAGGGTATGAATGGTATCCATGGAAGACTTTTCCTAACTTTCTTTACCATATAAATGGTACTCTATAGGCTAATTTCAAGGTCATCGATAAAGATAAATGAAACAAGATATGCCGCTCAAGATTTTACTTGATGAGCTAGAACAGCAACTTCATAACGCTCAGCTCTGGCAAGAGATAGCTCCTTCACCTCAGTTATTGGTAAGTGAGCAGCCGTTTGCGATCGATACGCTTGAGCCCGAGCAATGGTTGCAGTGGGTCTTTTTACCACGCATGCGTGCATTGATAAAGGCTGAGCAGCCATTACCTAAAGGATTTGCTATCGCGCCATACTTTGAGGAGTGCTGGCGACAAAACGGTGAGTATGCCACATTGCTGGTGGTGCTTACTCAAATCGATCAAGAGGGCGCGTAAATGCTAGAAATCGTTTATCAAGATGAGTATTTTGTTGCGGTTAACAAGCCCGCAGGCATGTTGGTACATCGCAGTTGGTTGGACCGACATGAAACTCAGTTTGTGATGCAAACACTGCGTGACCAAATCGGGCAACATGTCTTTCCACTCCATCGACTGGATAGACCCACTTCTGGTGTGTTGATTTTTGCGCTATCGAGTGAGGTGGCCTCGCACGTGATGCCGCTATTTGCTAACCATGAGATGAAAAAAACGTATCATGCAATTGTTCGTGGTTGGATTGAAGAAGGTGGCACGCTTGATTATCCGCTGAAAGTCGAACTCGATAAAATCGCCGATAAATTTGCTAGCGAAGAGAAAGAAGCGCAAGAAGCGGTAACGGACTATTTGCCACTCGCCAAGGTTGAAGTGCCGCATTCAACAGGACGCTTTCCAACTACCCGTTACTGCTTAATGGAGTTAAGCCCACATACAGGTCGCAAACACCAACTGCGCCGTCATATGGCTCATCTACGCCAGCCAATCGTAGGGGATACAACTCACGGTGACGGTAAGCACAATAAATTGTTCCGTGAAGTCTATGATTCACATCGATTATTACTACATGCTTCAAGCTTAGAATTTGTTCATCCATTTAGTGGTGAAACAGTGATTATTAAAGCGGGTTTTGATGAAGTGTGGCAGACATTAAGTCATACATTTGAGTGGTCGCTTCCCATGTAGTTGTTAAAAACCCAGCGGATTTGCTGGGTTTTTCCATTTGTTCCATACCTATCAATCCCTTCTTATCTCGAAAGCAACGATATCTGGAAATATTTGTTTCACTTTTGAGATATTGATTCATAACTCAATAAATACCGCCTATCAATCGGTAAAAAACGATATTCAGTATCAATTTCTTCCGTTTAGAATTCGCGGCATATGAGATTAGGTTCGCTTAGTTCTCTATTTCAATAGCGTATCTTCGGCCGAGATGCATCGCCTGATTTCTATTCGTGATAGCACGATTTTTTGTGGAAGAAATGTAATGAAGAAAACCCTCCTGTCTTGTGCGATTGGTGCGAGCCTCATCGCTTCAGCACCAAGCTTTGCGAACGCAGAGAACGATTACTTTATTGATGTGTATCAGCAAGCCTACAGCCAAATCAATGAACGTGCTGAAGCGTTACGCGCATTGGCATCAGATGAGAGCAATGTCATCACCGAAGATGGTGTACGCTACATCATGGTTAACGATACTCGCTACCGATTGACCAAAGATAACTATATCTACTTTGACGCGACGTTCCCGGATTTTTACGACGAAACGAATTATCGTAATGTGTTTGATTTCTTAGACTCGTCATGGGAATTAACTTGGGCAGATGGCGGTGTGGTCATCGTTAATAAGAACTTCGGTAACTATGACTGGGGGAAAGGTTGTTTATTAGAGTATTTACCACGCGGTTTTGTTGCTCAAAATGGTGAGTTTGAACATGTACTGATGGAGTTGGATAGCTGCTCACTTAACGACTTTGACAAAGAAGTTGCCTTCATTGCTAAGCCGGAAAAGATTGATTTGACAGAGTTCACTCAACATGGTTTTGAAGTAACAGCAGCAGAAGCTTACCAAAATCGTGTTTACGTGACGCACTCAAAAGGCGGAGAAGGGACCGTTAGCATTTATGACATTGAGACTAAAGCGCTGTTAGGTACTATCGATGGTTATGAGAAAGATGGCGTTCACCACGCTTACAATGTTATCACTGAACTGAATGTACATGATGATAAACTGTATGTGTCATCGCTCTCTTCAAATCGTGTCGACATCTTTGATTTGACCAATGATCACGCTCATATCATGTCTCTGGGTACCGGTTCATGGAGTGGTCAGAATGCGATCGTGCATGCTCAAGCCTCAGCGGCAAATCAAGATTATATCTTTGTCTCAGATGCGATGGGCATCAATGTCTATCGTCAACAAGATGTACTACCAGAAAATCATGGTCAATTAGCACGTTATGCGTCATTGAGATTCGGTACTGGTCAAGATACCTACCGTAAAGTGCAAATGCACGTGATCGATGATTATTTGATTGCCAATGTGATGGGCAGAGAATACTACATCTACGATATCACCCAAATTGAACAGAGTGTTGAGACGCCACTTGAACCACTAAAAGTGGTGAGTACTGGTATTCAAAAAATCGACTTACTCAATGACAACTTGATGGTCAGCGAGCACACTAAGTTACGTTTCCAAACCGTAGCGGACTTTATTGCTAATGATTTTGAGTTAACGGACACTACGCAAACGATTGAGCAGATCAGCGGAATCGCTGTTGGTAATCACCGCGATATCGCATTGACTGAACAGCACATAGTGCTGGCGAACGACGAAGCGTTGACCATTGCTCGTCATCAAAATAAGGCGATTCAATTTGTCGCAGATACCAGCGTAAAAACGACTAAGATCGCTTTTGACTCTCTGCCAACAATGTCGGTCAATAAAATTCTGCAAAATGACGAAAGCTACGAAACATTAATCAATGAAGATCAGCGTTCAGTAAGGGTTAACTCACTGGTGAAAACAGAGTTGCTCGACAATGAGATGATTAAAATTACCAGTTATGTGGCGCAAGATCTGACTGATATTAATATCGAGATGCGTTTTAATGGTCTGAATAAATGGTTTACCTTGGGTAACTTTGACCGAATTCCTGCCTTTACTCAAATCATCCTACCGCTATCAGCGTTTGGTGAGCAGCAGCAATTCAATAGTGCGAATCGAGATGGTGTGTTTGATTTAAGTGAGTTTGTTGATAGTGGCTTAGATCTGAAAGCGGCATTGACGACTCGTTTTTCATCTGACACCGATAAGTTCGCTCAACTATTAATGACATTAAAGCCTAATTGGAATTTAGTGTTTGCGCCGGATTGGGGCGGTAACTGGCTACCTATTAATGGTCTGTACGCACGTGAGTGGATGGTTATAATGACCAACTTTGCTTACATGATGTCGCAGGAAGAATTTAAGCATCTTTGGTTCAACTTCAACACCGTATTTGGTCATGACATGTCAGGACCGAGAAGCCAAGAAGACGTGTTCACTGCTGAAGACTACCAACATTACTACGATGGTATGCTTGCACGCGATAAGATTCAGTTAGGCGTGGTGAACTATGGTGGTTTAGGTGGCTTATCTGGCTACGGTGTATTCACACCAACATTCTACTCACACTACTATGGTGAATGGGAAATCGTTCCGCACGAGTTTGGTCATGGCTCGGATGGCAAAACCTCCTTTCCTGATGGTTCAAGTTTTGCGGCAAGTTGGTTTGGTTGGCAGCCGTTTATGCATGCGCTGGGCAATTACCATATTCGTAAAGGTGATTTGCCGTACATGGATGACAGCATTAACGGTTTCTATAAAGCGGAAAATGCCGCTGCGCTTTATGAGCCGATTCAAGATTGGCGTCGTACCCACCGTGCCGATACGCACATGAACACGGTCGATACTTACTTTATGAGCTTCTCCACTATGCCTCAAGGTTGGTTTGCTAATAGCAGTGCGTTTGATTTGGCAGAATTAAGCAAACAAGAGCGCTTAATCTTAGCTCGATTCAATGTTGAAGGTAAGAGTGAATATGCTTGTCGCTTTGACTTTGTCGATGGTGAGGAAAGCGTATTGCTTTATGGTCATGTCAAACAAGAAGAAAATGGTGATCGCACTTGTATCGGTGGCGATGCGCTTTACTTCCAAAAATCAGATGGCAGCAAAGCGGAGATTGTTTCGCCTGTGAACCAGTTTGATTGGTTATCGCTACATAAACCTGACTCACATGGAGAGCCGGTAGTCGATGCACAAGGTGCAACGCTGTGCAGCACTTATCACGCAGACTTCTATGGCATGGGTTTCCAGACTGATTTAGGTCAATGTGTTCAAGATGAACGAGTTCGAGTGCAAAATGGTAACCATTGGTTATTAGGCACACACGTTCGCAGTTACGTCTACAATTAATAGCCTGTAGAATAATAAAAGCCCTCGGAAGAGGGCTTTTTCAACTTGCATCAGTGTTATTGCTCGCTGGGCGATTATTTATCTAAGTAGTTGCGAATAGATAGTTCAATACCTGAGGCATCTAAGCCTAATTCAGCATACAACTCTTCTTGTGTACCTTGTGCAATAAAGCGATCGGGTAAACCTAAGTTAAGTACAGGTTTAAGGATCTTCTCTTGCATCATAAACTCAATTACCCCGGCACCTGCACCGCCAGCAATGGCATTCTCTTCAAGCGTTACCAGTACATCATGATCAGCGGCAAGCTGTTTGATAAGTTGATGATCAAGTGGTTTAGCAAAACGCATATCTGCAACCGTAGCGTTAAGAGCTTCCGCCGCTTCAAGTGCGCTTGGCATAAAGGTGCCGAAGTTTAGAATCGCCACTTTTTCGCCATGGCGGATCATACGACCTTTACCAATTTCTAATGCACTAAACTCTTGTTCAATGGCTGTACCTATGCCGCTGCCTCGAGGGTAACGTACGGCGCTTGGACCAGAGTGAGTATGACCAGTGTAGAGCATTTGACGACATTCATTTTCGTCACTTGGTGTCATGATCACCATGTTTGGAATACAGCGCATAAAGCTGATATCAAACGCACCTTGGTGAGTTTGACCATCAGCGCCAACCAAACCTGCACGGTCGATGGCGAACATGACAGGTAGATCCATGATTGCGACATCGTGAATCAGTTGATCATAGCCACGCTGAAGGAAAGTCGAATAAATCGCGACGATAGGGCGGTTACCCGCAATTGCCATGCCTGTCGCTAGTGTGACGGCATGCTGCTCTGCAATCGCAACATCAAAATATTGCTCAGGGAATTCTTTAGAGAAACGTACCATGCCAGAGCCTTCACGCATGGCTGGAGTAATCGCCATTAGTTTAGGGTCTTGCGCTGCCATGTCACAAAGGAAATCACCGAAGATCTTTGAGAAAGTCGGTTTATTGCTGCTGCTCTTGGGTAGGCTTGAATGGCTTGGGTCGAACTTAGGCACACCGTGGTAACCAATCGGATCTTTTTCCGCAGGTTCATAGCCTTTGCCTTTCTTCGTCATGATGTGTAGGAACTGCGGACCTTTAAGTTCTCGCATATTCTTGAGCGTTTTGACTAACTCATTAACATCATGACCATCAACTGGACCAATATAGTTGAAACCAAGCTCTTCAAACAGAGTGCCCGGGATCACCATTCCTTTCAGGTGCTCTTCTGTGCGTCGTACCAACTCTTTAATTGGTGGTACACCAGAAAGAACACGCTTGCCACCTTCACGAATGGAAGTGTAGAAGTTACCTGAAAGCAGTTGTGCTAGGTGGTTATTTAAAGCGCCAACGTTTTCCGAGATAGACATCTCATTGTCGTTAAGGATCACCAACATGTCAGGGTGGATGTCACCCGCATGGTTCATTGCTTCAAAAGCCATACCTGCAGTAATGGCGCCATCACCGATAACACTCACTACTTTACGATTGTTGTTCTCTTTGTGAGCGCTGATCGCCATGCCTAACGCGGCACTGATCGACGTTGATGAATGACCAACGGAAAGTGTGTCGTACTCGCTCTCTTCACGCCATGGGAATGGGTGTAAGCCGTCTTTTTGGCGGATGGTCGATAGTTGCTCACGACGACCAGTTAGAATCTTATGCGGGTAAGCTTGATGACCTACGTCCCAAATGAGTTGGTCAAACGGGGTGTTATAGACGTAGTGAAGCGCCACAGTTAATTCAACTGTGCCCAAGCCAGAAGCCAAGTGACCACTAGATTGGCTAACAGAATTCAATAAGTAAGTGCGTAACTCATCACATAGCTTTGGCAGCACATCTTTAGGCAGGCTGCGCAGCTCTACTGGCGTGTCTGCTAGTGCTAGTGTTGGGTACTTTGAAATATCAAGAGTCATAATTATGCGCGCTTATAGTGTTAGTTTTTGCGCTCGACGACGTATCGGGCGAACTCTTCCAATAACTCAGTATTGTATGGTATTGCATCGAGTGCTTGAAGTGCTTCTTGTAACAGCTTATCTGCTTTCTCGATCGCGCCCTGTATGCCTAGCAGTGCAGGGTAAGTACTTTTATTTAGCTGCTGATCGGAACCTTGTGGTTTACCCAAGGTTTCGGTGTCACTAATAATATCAAGAATGTCATCTTGAACTTGAAAAGCCAAACCAATCGCGTCGGCATACTTATCAAGTAATGGCAGCACTTCAACGCCTTTCTCACCAGCCGCTAACGCACCTAAACGAACCGCGCATTTCATTAATGCGCCTGTTTTGTTGCGGTGTATTTCTTCTAGCTCTTCAAGGCTTATCAAGCGATTTTCCGCTTGAAGATCTAATGCTTGCCCCATGCACATACCGGCAGCACCCGACGCCTCCGCTAAGGTTTTAACCATCTTAATACGCAGCGGTTCCGCATTTGGATTCAATTTGCCATCGGCAAGAATGGTAAATGCGAGCGTCTGCAATGCATCACCAGTTAGAATCGCGGTTGCTTCATCAAATTTTATATGGCAAGTCATTTGCCCACGACGAAGTTCATCATCATCCATCGCAGGTAAATCATCATGGATCAGGGAGTAGGCATGA
>ERZ794982.249-NODE-249-length-12735-cov-4.662461_pt1 | contig 12735 bp, 8 predicted proteins | sample MGYA00433071_ERZ794982 | MGnify/ENA primary metagenome ERZ794982 (study PRJEB30140, sample SAMN00862574) | bioreactor metagenome | study: EMG produced TPA metagenomics assembly of the Bioreactor inoculated with sediment Metagenome (bioreactor metagenome)...
TAAATACATTATTGATGTATTTAACGATGGCTTGTTCTATATGACGGGCACTGAAGATATTTTTTTCTATAACCCTTCCTTCTACCAACAATTTGATATCGAAAACGGACATATTCCCTTCAAACATTGGCTGTCAAAAGTACACCCATTTGACCGTAAGCTCGTAAAAAATAGCGTCGCCGAACACATAATGACAGAAGACAGCCGTGATTCTGTTCAATATCGAGTGCGAAACAGAGCCGGCCAATATATTTGGGTTGAAGCTACAGGTATCACCAAAAGTATCGACGGAAATAAATTTATCGTTGGTCTGCACAGCGATATTTCCGATGCAAAATTGATGGAAACCTATATTCATCAAACGGCGTTTCAAGATGGAGCATCCGGGCTTGCTAATGCTCAAAAACTGTCTGTGGATATCAAAAAATGTTGTAAGAAAAACGGACCATCCTATTCACTTATCTACGCCCACCTCGAAGATATTCGCACTTATCTTTCATTGTTTGGCGCACATACGCTACATGAACTCATGGCGCACTTGCTTGGCTCTCTAAGTAGTCTGCCGGATAATTTTATCGACATTTATCGTATCCGTTCAGACGACTTCGCCATACTCGTTCAAGGTCAATACACGGCTGAAGAAATTGAACAATTAGGAAAACAAATACTCACCACCTATCAAAAATCCATTACGGCAAATGGGTCACTGTGGGGCAACGATATCAGTCTCGGCATTTACCCTAATTTCAATCCTAACCAACCCAGCGAAGAAATCATTAAAGTCGCTTTTCGCACATGCCAATTTGCACGAGAAAAGCATGAAGATCGCCTCGCCATCTACCACGATGAGACCCAAGATAAGGTTAATCGCCATTTCTATATCGAGCGAGAACTGTCTCGAGCGGTTAAAAACGACGCGCTGAGTGTTCGCTTTCAACCTATCATTGATGCAAACTCAAATAAGATTGCCAGTTTTGAAGCTTTGGTACGCTGGCGGGATAAACAATTTGGTCAAATTTTCCCAGATGAATTTATCCCTGTAGCAGAAAAGAATGGATTGATCATAGATCTTGGTTACCTGGTTTTTCGTAAGGCCTGTGAGTTTATTAAGCAATACCATCGCCAGCACAGCTGTAAAGTTCGCGTTAATATTAATGTTTCCGTGCTGCAATTACTCAATAGCCAGTTTCCAGAGCAAGCAAAAAAACTTGCAGACCATTATCAGATTGAACCCGGTCAAATCGTATTGGAACTCACTGAGACCGTCATTCTCGATGGAAATAAAAGTGCAGTATCGCAACTGTGCCGTCTAAACCAGTTTGGCTTCCGTCTATCATTAGATGATTTTGGTTCTGGTTACAGCTCACTCAATAGCTTTTTTGACTTACCGCTAAAGCAAATTAAAGTCGATAGAAGTATGGCTTGGCGAGCGCTAGATAACCCGTCTACCTTTGAGTATCTGCAATTTATTGTCAACTTGTGCCAATCAAATCAAGTAGATGTTGTAATTGAAGGGATAGAAAATGCCGATATGCAGCGCAAGTTCACGGCAATTGGAGTGAACTATTTACAAGGTTTTTGGTTTGGTAAACCTCTTTGTTTGGCTATCGCAAGCCACACTACTCAGGTGTAGCTTAATCCAAATTCAGGGTAATTTAAGAAAGCGCCACCAATTCTTGGGTGTAACTTTGATTTGGCTGACTAAACAATTTTTGCGTTTCACCTTGTTCAACTATCTCACCATTACGCATAACAATAGTGTAATGACAAAGTGATTTCACTACATTGAGATCATGGCTAATAAACAAATACGTCAAACCATATTTGGCTTGCAATGACTTCAATAACTGTAAAATCTGTGCTTGAACGGTTCTATCGAGTGACGAAGTTGGCTCATCCAACAAGATAAACTCCGGCTTAAGTACTAGTGCTCTGGCAATCGCAATACGTTGCCGCTGGCCACCAGAGAATTCATTAGGATAGCGATAACGTGTCTCTGGATCTAAATCGACCTCATTCATCACCATAACAATCGCTTTGTCCACCTCTTCTTCACTCATTTGAGTATGAACTTGTAAGCCTTCACCGATAACTTGTGCGACCGACATACGAGGGTTTAACGCTGAAAAAGGATCTTGAAAAACCACCTGCATTTTACTGCGGTAAGGCAACATTGCCTGTCTATCCAACCCTTGCAGTTCATGCCCTTGATAACTGATTGAACCGTGAGAATTCACCAGGCGAAGAATCGCCATTCCAGTCGTCGATTTCCCTGAACCACTTTCTCCCACCAGACCAATAGAATGCCCTCGCTTGAGCTCGAACCCCATATCTGTCACTGCTTTCACATGAGAGACCACACGTTTGAACAAACCACCGGTGATCGGGAACCACACTCGTAATTGTTCCACACTCAATAATGACGGTGAATTTGGTTCCACTTCTACCGGTAGACCTTTAGGGTCGGAGTCAATAAGTTGTTTAGTGTAGGGATGATTAGGTTGGCTAAACACTTGTTGGCACTCGCCTACTTCGACTAATTCACCATTACGCATTACCGCAACCCGATCAGCAATACGGCGTACAATGCTGAGATCGTGGGTGATAAAAAGCATCGCCATACCGAGCTCTTGTTGTAAGGATTTGAGCAAATCTAATATTTGCGCTTGTACCGAGACATCAAGTGCGGTGGTAGGCTCATCGGCTATCAGCAATTCAGGCTCATTAATCAGTGCCATCGCGATCATAACACGCTGGCGTTCACCACCGGACAGTTCATGCGGGTAAGCATTGATTTTGGCTTCTGGTTGCCTAATGCCTACTTTTTCCAGCCACTCGATAGCTAATACCTCAGCCTGACGCTGACGTAAGCCACGGTGAATACCGACAATTTCGACCAATTGCTTACCAATTCGATGTAACGGGTTAAGCGAGACCATAGGTTCTTGGAAAATCATCCCAATTCTCGCACCACGAATACCTCGCAGCTGACGCTCAGAACATGCCTGCATGTCAATCCCATCAAACTGGACATGCCCATTGAGATAATGGGCAGAGCCTCGAGGCAATAGTTTCAAAATGGCATTCGCAGTAACCGACTTTCCTGAACCACTTTCGCCAACCAATGCTAACGTTTCACCTCGTTTTATATCGAGCGAAACATCAAAAGTAACTTGTTCTACCCCCCCTGCACGTCCAAAACCAACGGACAAAGAATCAATCGATAGTAAATTGTCTGACATGATTATTTTCCCTGTTGGTGTGGATCAAACGCGTCACGTACGGCTTCACCGACAAAAACTAACAATGTCAGCATTAATGACAACACCACGAAAGCAGAAATACCCAACCAAGGCGCTTGTAAGTTGGCTTTACCTTGCGCAAGCAATTCACCTAAAGAAGGAGAGCCCGCGGGTAAACCAAAACCAAGAAAGTCTAATGAGGTAAGCGTCGTGACCGAGCCGGAAAGAATAAATGGCATCATCGTTAACGAAGCGACCATGGCATTGGGTAACATGTGGCGTAGCATAATACGGCTGTCGTTTACACCCATTGCTTGCGCCGCACGAACATAATCAAAATTGCGGCAACGTAAAAACTCCGCTCGAACAATACCGACGAGGCTCATCCAGCTAAATAACACCATAATCCCAAGTAACCACCAGAAATTAGGTTCAACGAAACTGGATAAGATAATGAGCAAAAACAGGGTTGGCATCCCAGACCAAACTTCAATAAATCGCTGCCCGAGCAAATCAAGCCAGCCACCGTAGTATCCTTGCGTAGCACCAACCACCACGCCAATCACACTAGAAACGATGGTCAATACAAAACCAAAGATGACCGATATGCGAAAACCATAGATAATACGTGCAAGTACATCTCGCCCTTTATCATCCGTACCAAGCCAGTTAACACTATCAGGTGCGGATGGTACCGCACCAACAACGTTGTAGTTGATCGTATCGTAACTAAAGCGGATCAATGGCCAATAAATCGCACCATTCTCTTCTATCAACTCAATCACATACGGGTCGGTATAATCCGCTTCAGTTTCAAATTCACCACCAAACTCGGTTTCTGTATATTGATGAAAAACGGGCATGTACCATTGTTGATCATAGTGGATAAGCAAAGGCTTATCGTTGGCGACAAACTCTGCAAACAAACTAAATATAAATAGTATCGAGAACAACCACAGCGAGAAAAAACCCCGCTTATTAGACTTAAAGCGCGCCCAACGAGCCTGATTCAAAGGGTTGCGCATTTTTGTTTTTTTAACCATTAGCGCGCCTCAAAATCAATACGAGGGTCGACCCAGGTGTAGGTCAGATCGGAAATAATACTCAAAATTAAGCCCAGCAAGGTCATGATATAAAGCGAACTAAATACCACCGGATAATCGCGCTGAATGGTCGATTCAAAGCCTAGCAAACCAATGCCTTCAAGTGAGAACATCACTTCTATCAGCATCGAACCGGTAAAAAATATACTAATGAATGCGCTTGGGAACCCCGCGATAATGATCAGCATGGCATTACGAAATACATGACGGTAGAGGATATTTCGTTCGTCCAAACCCTTTGCCCGAGCGGTAACCACATACTGTTTGTTAATCTCGTCCAAGAACGAGTTTTTCGTCAGCATACTCAATGTGGCAAAGCCTCCAATCACCATGGCAAAAATTGGTAAAGCTAAGTGCCAAAAGTAATCAATAATTTGCTGATACCAAGTCAACTGTTCAAAGTTACTCGACACTAATCCACGGAGAGGAAACCAGCTAAAATAGTTGCCACTGGCAAACAGAATAATAAGGATGATGGCGAATAAAAAACCGGGAATGGCGTAACCGACAATCACCAAAGCACTGGACCAAATATCGAATCGTGACCCATGGTGAATCGCCTTCATAATGCCCAAAGGTATAGAGATGAGATAGATAATCAAAGTACTCCAGAGCCCTAGAGAGATAGAGACCGGCAGCCTTTCAATAATCAAATCAATCACGTTGCCACCCTTAAACAGGCTTTCACCGAAGTCAAACGTGGCGTAGTTTTTCAGCATATCAAAGTAGCGTTCATGAAGAGGCTTATCAAAACCAAATTGCTTTTTGATCTCTTCAACTACCTCGGGGTCTAAACCGCGAGACCCCTTATAACCTGTAGATGTCGCCTCTTTGGAGATTTCCAATTCAACTTCCGTTCCGCCACCAGAAAAGCGCTCCATAATACCGGAGGATTGCCCTTCAATTTGAGCAATAGCCTGCTCGACCGGACCACCCGGAGCAATTTGAATGATAAAAAAGTTGATCGTGATTATTGCCCATAATGTAGGAATAACCAGAAGCAAACGACGAAATATATAAGCAGCCATTTATCCCTCTTTAACGGCGTTTTTCTGGCAATAGCTGAGTTTTATCATGCGATATCCACCAGGTATCGATACCTAGCTCATAAGTTGGCATGACATCTGGGCGTTCAAACTTATCCCACATTGCGACGCGATACTTACCAATATGCCACTGAGGAATAATGTAGAAATTCCATTGCAATACCCGATCCAAGGCGCGACCTAGAGGCAATAGCTTTTCTGGATATTGCTGATTTTTAACGATCTCTTCAGTTAAAGCATCCACTACTGGGTCATCCACACCCGCAGTGTTGTAGGTGGAATCCATATAATTTGAGTTCCAGATAATCATTAGATTTGGGCTAGGATATGGATTGGCTGAATAGGGTGACGAAAGCATATCGAAATCACGGTCACGCAGACGCTTAATATATTGGGTTGTATCTACCGTACGAATTTTCATCGCGATTCCCATGCGTTTCAAATTCTTTTGCATCGGAATGGCGATACGCTCCGTTGTCGGACTATAAACTAAGAACTCAAACGCCAAAGGCTGACCTGTTTCAACATTAGTCATCACTTTGTTTTTAAGTTCCCAACCAGCCTCTTTAAGCAATTTAAATGCACTGCGCATTTGCGTACGAATACGCCCCGAACCATCTGTTACTGGAGGTTGATATTCTTGGGTAAAGACGCGCTCAGGGATCTGCTCTTTATACTGATTTAAGATACTGATCTCTTCTTCGCCAGGTAAACCTAATGCCTCGTAATCCGTATTTTGAAAATAGCTACGGGTGCGCGAATACTGCCCATAGAACATATTGCTATTCATCCATTCAAAGTCCATCGCATAGTTCAGCGCTTCTCGAACTTTAGGATCTTTAAAAAACTCACGTTGAGTATTAAAAACAAATGCCTGCGTCGACTCTGGCTTATGATGTTGTATTTCTTCTTTAACGATAAAGCCTTTGTCAAAGTTTTGTCCGGTATAAGAGTTCGCCCAAAACTTCGCGGAACTTTCTAAACGGAAATCAAACTCACCGGCTTTAAACGCCTCGAGCATCACCGTATCATCGCGGTAGTAGTCATACTGTGTTTGTTTGAAGTTATGTCGACCAATATTGACCGGTAGATCTTTTGCCCAGTAATCTTCCACCAATGAATACGTAACTGTTTGACCAACTTTGAAGTCAGTGATTTGATAAGCAGCACTGCCGACCGGCGGTTGAGATAGTGGCTCTGAGAAGCTTTTATCTTGCCAAAAGTGTTTCGGCAATACTCGAGTCGATTGAGCAAAACTGAACAGTTTTTCACGATTAGGCGTTGCCATCTCGATGCGAACTAGGTGATCATTTTCTGCTATTACTGATTTGATGTCTTGATAATACACGCGGTACTGTGGCACGCCTTCCGTCATGAATTTCTCAAAACTAAATACTACATCGTGTGCCGTAATTGGTTGACCATCATGGAATCGGGCTTTGGGATTGATCTCCACTTCCATCCAAGTGTAATCATCAGAGTAACGAACTTTCTGCGCGATAAGAGGATAGTAGGCATCGATTTCATCACTTGGGCTGAACATGAGCGTATCGTATAGCTCACCAGCACCTTGCGCAGAGACTCCGCGCGATGCAAATCGATTAAAATTATCGTAAGTGCCCACTACGCCATAAGTGATCTTGCCAAATTTTGGCGCATTAGGATTCACATAATCAAAATGGGTGAAATTTTCTGGGTATTTGGCTGTACCAAATCCAACAAGAGAGGTGCTTTCAATCACAGCTGAAAGCGCTGTAGAACTGACAAGCGTTAATACGCTTCCTATAACTAGGCGTTGAAACATCCCCATGGCTACTCCCTTAGCGTTTTATTCTATTTTTATAATTCAATTACTTGAGTAAGTATATACCGAAAAATCCGTTCGGACATAAATCATACAATCGCTATTGTTTATAATTTTATTACTTAAAGCAGAAAAACAACAAACCCGCATTTAGCGGGCTTGTATCGAGCAAACTTACAGCATCTCTTTGGCTATTAAGTGGAGAAGAAATGTCTCACGCTCAATGCTCATACCTTTCTTAGGGCTTTCTGCCATGGTTTTTTCATTATGAGCAATGGCATCATGAATATTGAGCCAAATCGGCTTCATGCCATTTTTAACTTCATAATCTTCATAGGCGGTTTCGCCCAGTTCACGGTCGATTTTACAGGTGTAACAATAAGACGTCATATGCATAATGTCGGCATCATCCTTGTACCAAGGACGAAATTCTTCAAAAATACCGAATGGCTTAATATTATGAATATTCTGTGCGCCCGTTTCTTCTTCCAGCTCTCGTACTAACCCGGCAATCACATCTTCGCCTTCATCTAAACCACCACCTGGAATGGTATAATCATGATAGCGCTCGGTATAAAGCAGTAAAATGTCTTCGCCATCGATAACAATAGCTCTAGCGGCTTTGCGTTGAAAAACGGTTTTATCGTCTAGGTGATCGATATCTGGGTGAATGGTTGTTTTTAGATGTCTCATTATTACTACTGATAGTCCAGAAAGGCGGCGATACTATCATATTACGTATTAACGAGCGACCCACTCAGTCGATGCAAAAGCACAAAGAAAGGCTCTCATAAGAGAGCCTGATTGCTATTTACGTAATGCGTTAAGTTTTGCCTGCGCAATACCATAAATGGTATTGATGGGGTAACTCCCCTCTTCACTTGGCATCCCAGCTGGTTTCCCTGAGAAAATTTCTATCGCTTCCGTGACGTGGTCAATCCCCCATATATTGAATTCACCTTTCTCGACAGCTTTAACTACGTCGGGACGTAACATTAAATTATGCATATTAGAACGTGGAATAATCACTCCTTGCTCTGACGTTCTGCCTTTAATGCCACAAACATCAAAGAAGCCTTCGATCTTCTCATTCACTCCCCCAATCGGTTGTGATTCTCCAAACTGGTTCATTGAGCCTGTAATGGCAATATCTTGTCGATTAGGTTGTTTAGAAAACGCAGAGACTACTGCACAGAATTCTGCCATGCTGGCACTGTCACCATCTACTCCACCATAGGATTGTTCAAATGTGATGGTGGTCGTCAGCGGTACTTTTGCCGTTCTGCCAAATACTGAAGAAAGGTAGGCGGTTAATATCATCACCCCTTTTGAGTGAATACTGCCGCCTAAATCAACACTGCGTTCAATATCAATCACATCACCATCACCATAGCAAGTTGTCGCGGTAATACGATTGGGCGCGCCAAACATATACTCATTGGTGCTCAGAACCGATAGCGCATTCACTTGACCCACAGCCATACCTTCAGTACGAATTAATGTCGTGCCGTTAATAAAGCCTTCCATCACCGCATCTCTTAATCGACTCACTCGTAACTCTTGGTTCGACAACGCCTCCTCAACATGACTTGCTCGGATCATATTGGAGTTAGCTTGCTTCGCCACATAGTTTGATTCACGTAGTAAATTGGCAATGTTTGCCGAGTGCAGTGACAATTTATTTTGATCACCAGCCAACCTTGAGCTGTGTTCAATAACACGCGCAATGGCTTTACGATCACAATGCAGCATATTGTTGTCATGGATGACACTCGAGATAAACCTTGCGTAGTGCAATTCTGAATCTGAAGTACGTTTCATCTCATCTTCAAAATCGGCAGTTACTCGAAATAGTTCACTAAACTCCGGATCATAATGCTGCAGCAATTGATAAGTGCGGTAGTCACCAAACAAAATTATTTTAACATCAAGCGGAATTGGCTCGGGATCAAGTGACACTGCACCGGTAAGCGTTAACTCTTTCTCAAGTGACGTAAAACTCAGTTGGCGTGAACGCAAAGCCCGTTTTAAACCATCCCACACATAAGGCTGCTCTAACACTTTTTGAGCATCCATTAGCAATACGCCGCCATTAGCTTTGTGTAAACTCCCTGCTCGAATCAGTGAGAAATCCGTAAAAACGGTGCCTTTATAAGTCGCGGTTTCAATATAACCAAACAAGCTGTGATAGTTTGGGTTCTCTTCCACCACAACCGGGAACTCACAAGCCTTACGGTTAACCAAAATGTTTACTTTATACCGACGTGGTAATTTTTTATCCAAAGATGCGGCAGCTATTTCGGCTTGTTCATTGCCTTGTTCTAAAAATATTTCCGCATTTTCAACAATATCTTTCTGTAACTCGGTGAGATAGGTTTTAATTTCAGGGAACTGCGAGTAATCCTCTTTCAACTGCTTAATAAAATAGGCAATTACATCCAGTGTCACATCATCATTTAGCTTCTTAATTTTCTCACTAAAAGTCTCTTCCCACTCGGTTAGTTCTCTAACCATATTGCGCAGTTTGACTTCAAGCTCATCAATAATTTTGCCAAATTGCTCCTGCTCTTTAACCGATAACTGATCGAAGCTTTCTTCCGTATGTAACTCTTCCCCATCCATGGCGATAAACTGATAGTCGCCTTGAGTCGTCATAGTTAAGCTGATACTTTTCTCTTGCGCTTCTTTGCTAATCGATTCAAGTTCAAGCGCTTGCTTTTGCGCTAACTGTGATTTCAGTTTCTCCGCTCGACTAATATAAAGCTCATTATCAAATGCCAATGGCATCGCGATAACGAGTTTAGCGATCATTTTTTCAATGTCGTGCTTAAAACCTTTGCCAACGCCGCAAGGCAATTTAAGCACTTTTGGTGTTCTATTGTTATGGAAGTCAGAAACATAACACCAGTCGTACAAATCCGAGACATTCGTTTTATGCCGATGTAGATAACGCAAAATCATGGTGCGTTTACCTAACCCATTTTGACCAATGGCATAAATGTTATAGCCCTTCTCTTTGATCGACATAGCAAATTCAACGGCTTTTTGCGCGCGTTCCTGCCCCACGATTTCATCGATTGGCGGCAAATCTTTGGTCGATTTGCTAGGCAACTGATCCAGCTCAGTTGCATGGTAAAGTTGACTAGCCACTAGCTTTTCTATCGTCATCTTCATTTCCTTATCGCTGCGCATGTCCTAATTCACAGTGTAGTTTAATTCCATTTACATTTTAGTGACTTAGGCTGTAATCAGGTTTGATAGCTCAAATAACAACCAACCCCTATGCTAATATTTTATATTTGCAATTGATACTCATTTGCATTTAAATATCACTCGTTCACTTTTAATGTAAGTACGATTGTTCGTAAGGAGTTAATTAGAATGGATCTAGAACAGTGTTGGAATCACTATCGAAAAGCAGAGCAATTGCTTGAACAAGGACATTGGTCCGAAGCTCAATTTCTCTATGATCAGGTACTTGTCCACATGCCAAGCCATATTCATGCTGCAGTGTTTAACGACGATACCAAACCCTGTCAATTTGTTTGCTTAATTACTGTTTATCGTGATGCCGCTGTTTCTCAATCACAGATACTAAACCGCGTGGGTCAATATCAAGCCGCCTTCAATTGCTTAAATCAAGCCTATGGGTTACTACAATTTATCTCAATTGAGCAATGCGAAATAGTTAATGCCACAGAGCACCTACTCTCGCAAAGCAGTAATGATTTGCTTAACCATATTGGCGCCTTTTGCTCTTCACAACGAAGCGCGCATTGGATGTTTGAATTTGAGTTACTCCAGAAAGCACAACACTATTTCGATACGTTAAAATGCGCCCAACAAATGCCTTTTCAGACACCGGTGATGAATTGAGAAAACATACAAGCTCTCACGATTACCCAGCTCTCAGTGCGAGATTAAAAGTAATGAGCGTTTTCTAAATAGCGCGCCTTAATATGCTCTATCAACAGCTTTACCTTTTTAGGCGGTTGGCGAGTGAAGGGATACACGGCATAAATGCCCAGACGTTTACCCACTTGCTCGGGAAACAAGTCAATTAAATCTCCACTGTTTAGATCATGATAGACCAAGCAACGTGGCATATAAGCAATACCGTACCCACCTAGTGCCGCTTTGCGTAACGCAGTTGCATTATCAGTAGAGAAGTTCCCCGAGACACGGATAATCTTATTGCGTTTATTTCCTTTAAACTCCCACTCGCTGGCACCCGTCGTTTGGTAAGCATATTGCAAGCAATTGTGATTCAATAAGTCATCGGGGGTTTGTGGTTTACTGTACCTTGCAATATATTCAGGCGATGCACATACCACCCATTGGGAGTCAATAATGTGCCTTGCAATCAGGCTTGAGTCTTCTAAATACCCAGTGCGAATCACCAAGTCATAGCCCCCATCAACTAAATCAACAAAGCGGTTGTCTAGCGACATATCAACCGTTAATCCGGGGTGTAAATTGCAAAACTCCGCAACGGCCTGAGCTAACAATAAGTCACCTGAAATAGTCGGAACTGACATTTTTATGTGGCCAGTCACTCTCTCACCAAATCCGGAAACTGAATCTACCGCTTCTTGAGTGGCTTGCTTCACATTTTTAGCACCCTGTAACAAAGCTCGTCCAGCTTCCGTTAGAGTCAATTTTCGTGTAGTTCGATAGAGTAATTGGACACCAGCCTGCTCTTCTAAACGCGCAATTCTCTTGCTAACCACTGAGTTTGTAAGATTATTTTGCTCCGCTACCTTACTGAAACTGCCAAGTTCAAAAACTTGAGAAAACAAAATTAAATCATCAGCACGCATCTAATTACACCATTTTTGGAACTAATAATTTTCATTATCTCTCTATATCAACAAAAAATAAAGCGTAAGATTCACACCGAGTTAACAATAAAACTACAAATATTCTAATAAGAAACAATCGTCAGCTTTTGTTTGTTCTGCCCGAGAAAGGAAGTACTCAATGAATGAAACACTCTTAGCACTTGTCGCTTTTTCACCGATATTGGTGGCAGCGATTCTTCTTGTTGGTCTTGATTGGCCAGCAAAACGCGCGATGCCCGTCGCGTTTGGTTTAACCGTCGCCATCGCCATCATATTCTGGGATATGTCAACAACGCGAGTCATAGCCTCTATTTTCCAAGGATTGGGGATCACCGTCTCTGTTCTTTGGATCGTATTTGGTGCCATCTTTTTACTAAACACTCTTAAACACACTGGTGCTATTACGACCATACGCAATGGCTTTACCGACATCTCTGAAGATCGCCGTGTACAAGCCATTATTATCGCATGGTGCTTTGGTTCTTTCATTGAAGGCGCTTCAGGCTTCGGTACACCTGCTGCCATTGCCGCACCTTTGCTCGTTGCGATTGGTTTTCCAGCCCTAGCCGCTGTTTTAATGGGCATGATGATTCAATCTACTCCCGTTTCATTTGGCGCAGTGGGTACACCCATCATTGTTGGAGTAAACAAAGGTTTAGATACTCACATGATAGGTAATGCTCTAGTCGAAAACGGCTC
>ERZ794982.252-NODE-252-length-12182-cov-3.655727_pt1 | contig 12182 bp, 10 predicted proteins | sample MGYA00433071_ERZ794982 | MGnify/ENA primary metagenome ERZ794982 (study PRJEB30140, sample SAMN00862574) | bioreactor metagenome | study: EMG produced TPA metagenomics assembly of the Bioreactor inoculated with sediment Metagenome (bioreactor metagenome)...
GATCACCAAGTGGGGGATATTAGCGAGGGATAAAAAGCGAGATAGGTAAGTGACACTGACAATCGATGCGCCGCGAGAGTACAAATAGACCACGGGTGAGCTATGCAGCGCGTGCGCGACCGTATTGACTCGTTGAGTTTGATCATCGTCTTCATCACTCGCGACAGTTTGTTTGCGCAAGTCTTGCACTAGTTTATAACGCAGCTCGGTATAGCTGGCATAACCCATTTTTTTACACACTCGGTTGACCGACGTGGTGGTGGTCAGTGCTTTATTGGCAATGGTTTTGGCTGAAATGTCATGCAGCTCGTTGGCATGGGTAATCAGGTATTCGTATACCGCTCGCTCTATGCCTTTAAAGGTGTTCATCACGTACACTAACTAAGAAAACAAAGTGGCTGCTATTAGGCGCGAAAATGGCAAGATTTTCCTTGATGGGCTTCACAAAAGTATCGTCATACATAGCTTGTACCATGAAACAGTATCTTGATACATCACTGCTAAATATACTGCCGGCAGTCAAATAAATATAACGGTGAAAAACCATGGCGAAGAAGAAAATTGTTGCAGTGACCGCTTGCCCTACCGGCATTGCACATACATTTATGGCTGCGAAGAAGATTCAAAGCTGGGCTGAACAACAAGGTTACGAAGTTAAAGTCGAAACTCAAGGCAGTGACGGCGTAAAAAACAAATTAACCGCACATGACATCGCAACCGCTGATGGTGTTGTTTTGGCTATCGATGTGCCAATCATGGATATGGAACGTTTCGACAACGCTAACCCGCTAAAAGTACGCACTCAAGAGCTGATCAAGCGTGTTGATGAGTTGTTGCCAACGGTATTTAACCTAGGCAAAGAGAAGAGTGAAGGTGGTGCGCAAGTGGTTGAAGAGAAACGCTCAGCTTACCAAGTGGCTATCGGTCATATCATGACGGGTATCAGCTACATGCTGCCAGTCGTGGTATTGGGTGGCTTGTTGATGGCGGTGGCGAAAATCACCGGTGAGTTTATTGATATTTCCGGCACACCAATCCAAACCTTAGATAAGCTTGGTTTCATGACCATCAAGTTTATGTACCCAATTTTTGCGGCGTACCTAGCTTATTCTATTGCCGGTAAACCGGCGCTTATTCCTGCCTTTATTGGCGGCATCATGAGCGATGAAGTGTACAAACGCTTCTTCGATCTAGAGGGCTGGGCGCCATCGGGTTTCTTTGGTGCGATTGCGATTGGTTTCCTTGTCGGTTACTTGGTTCGTTTCCTCAATGACACTATTCATGTGAAGACCGAGCTGACGACGCTGAAAACCATGCTACTTGTTCCTGCCATTACTGGTGTGGTGATGGTGTTAACCATGGAATACGCAATCAACCCGTTCTTCGGTGCGCTGAATATTGCGATGATCGAGCTGTTTACTCAAGCGGGTGATGCGGGTCGTGGTATCTACTCTATGGTCATCGCAGCAGGTACCGCATTTGACTTGGGTGGTCCAATTAACAAAGCAGCTGGCTCGGTAGCTCTTGGCTTAAACGGCATGGGCGAAGGTTTTGACCTACTGGCTCGTGAGCTGGGTATTGTTATCCCACCAATTGGTGTGGGTATCGCCGCGCTACTTGATGGCAAGTTCCGCAAACCAGTCTTCTCTAGTGAAGAGCAAACGGTAGGTAAAACATCTCTTATGCTTGGTCTGATTGGTATTTCAGAAGGTGCGATTCCATTTATTCTGAAGAACCCGAAAATGATCCCAATTATGATCTTAGGTTCAATCATCGGTACTCAAGTAGGCGTACTACTTAACGTATGGCAAAGCCTACCACTACCAGCAGTTTGGGGTTGGTTCCTATCTTCTGACCCAATTAGCTACACCCTTTCAGTCTTAATCGGTTCAAGCTTTATCGCTGCGGCATTGTTGCTATGCACCAAGCCAGATAACGCAAACGCATAACACGTCACTCAGGGCGACTCGTTCGCCCCTTTGCTTGCTCTACAAAGTGAGCGCTTATAAAGACCTAACTAGAAAAACTAAGTAGAAGAGATTTTCCTATGGCGAAAGTACATGTCATTCCACACACTCACTGGGATCGTGAGTGGTATTTTACCCAGCAAGACAGTGACGTGCTTGCCACTTATAACTTCACTAAAGTGATTGAAACGCTTGAGAATCAAGCCAGCTACAGCTGTTACCACCTAGATGGTCAATCAGCGATTGTTGAAGATTACCTTAAAGTATTGCCGTTCATGCGTGAGCGCATGAGCAAGCTGATCCGCGATAAGAAGTTGTTTGTTGGTCCTTGGTACACCCAAACCGATACTTACAACGTTGCGGCTGAATCAATTATTCGTAACCTAAAGTACGGCATGCACATTGCCGAAGAGCTTGGTCACAGCATGACGGTCGGCTATCTGCCAGATACTTTTGGTCATAACGCACAAATGCCAACGCTATTTAAAGGGATGGGTATTGATAACATCGTCTTTTGGCGTGGTATTGATTACGATCAGCAAGTTCAAAAATCGCATTTCCACTGGCAGTCTGCGGGTGACGATACCATCTACGCGTACAACCTAGTACACGGCTATGGTGCAGCGAAAAACATTGTTGCAGATGCAGATCATCTTGATAAAAAAATCTTCCCAATGGTAGAGAAAATCAAATCACTCTCTGGCTTAGATGAAGTGTTGATCCCATCAGGTGGTGACCAAGTGAATATTGACCCGAACTTGCCAGCGACTTTGGCAGCGGCGTCTGAGCGCTCGCCAACGGGGGATATTTATACCATTTCTTCAATGGAAAATTTCGTCGAGTATTTACGCCACAACAGCGAAGAATTTGAAACCTACTATGGTGAGTTTAAAGCGCCGCGTTACACGCGAATCCACAAAACCATTGGTTCAGTGCGTTACGACATCAAAAAGCTTAACTTTGAAATTGAGCAGTTTCTGATCAAGAAACTGGAAGTGGTGATTGCCATTGCCAAAGCACAAGGCATTACCGTACATACTGAACTGGTCGATATGGCGTGGAAAAAGATCCTTGAATGCCATGCCCACGACAGCATCGGTGGCTGTAATAGCGATGCCACTAACGCCGACATTATGCACCGTCTTAAGCAGGCAGAAGAGATCTGCCACGGCTTGTACAACTTGGTCGTTAAAGAGATTGCTAGCAATGCCTGCCAAGAGAGCGAGCTGATGATCTTTAACTCACGCCCAACCCCATATTCCGGTGTGGTGAAGGTTGTCGCTTTCTCGAAACATGAGCTAATTGCGCTGAGCGATGGTGAGCAAATTTTAGATTGTGAAATTATCTGCCGTGAAACCTTAGATGGCGGCAAGATGATTGAAGTAACAAAAGATGGCGAGCGTGAAGTTGACGTACCGGCGTACTACCGATTTGAGCTGAATGTTGCAGTGACCAACCTTCCTGCACTGGGCTATCAAGTATTCCAAGTGCAGCAAGCGGATGCTGCCTTAGTTGTACAGACTCAAGCAATAAACGAGAGCGCCAGCATCGAAAACCAAGCTGTAGTGGTGCGATTTTCTCACGGTCAACTTAGCCTAGAAGACAAAGCCTCAGGACGAGTGGTTAAACAACTGCTGAGCTTTGAAGAGCAAGCTGACGATGGCGACTCTTACGACTTCTCTCCACTAGAAGGTGATACGCCGCTAACCTGCACTGAGATGACATGTTTATCTGTGCAACACGGTGAGATGGAGCAAAGCATGACACTGCGTGCTGAGCTTGCGGTACCGCATGATTTAGCGGCGCGTATGGCAGGCGATAAGCAAGCGGTAGCGAGTTTTGATTTGCAACTGTCGTTGGTGAAAGGTGAGCAGCAAGTACGTGTTGAGATTGCGACAGTGAACCAAGTGTGTGACCACCGCGTGCGCGTCGTGATTAACTCAGATATTCGTACTCAAACCTCTTTGAGCACCCAACCTTTTGCGTTAATGACGCGCCCAGTTGCCCCTTCTGTTGAAGGCTGGCGTGAACGCTTCCGTGAGTGCCCAATTGATATTGAAACCACCGATGGCGCTGTCGCGATCGCGCAAGCAGGCAAAGCGATGATCATCAATGGTCGTGGAATTAAAGAATTTCAGGTGCTAACGGGCAAAGAGTCCAATGCCATTGCGTTGACCTTATTTAAAGCCACGGGTCGCCTAGGTAAGGATGACTTGTTATGGCGTCCGGGTCGCGCTTCTGGCATCAACAACACCGTGGTTTATACCCCCGATGCACAGTTGCAAAAATCGATGACGTTTAACTTCTCGATTGCCCTTAGCGAAGAGGCAAGCCATCAAACGGTACGCCGCTTAGAGCAAGAGTTTTTAGATGCGCCATTTGGTTACCAAAAACAAACGCTTAACAGTTTTGAAAATCGATTAGAGCGCTTCCAAGTGCGTTTTGATTCGCGTGACGTTGCCAAGCGTTTTGGCTTGTTTGAACTGGAGCAAGCATTGCAACTTTCAAGTATTGGTCACTCATTCTACCAAGATAATGCGGTCATCGTGCGTCTCTACAACTCGACTGAGCAAGCGATGGTGTTAGATACCACCGCATTTGCCCACTTTGCCGCAGTAGAGCGCGTAAACCACCGTGAGCAGCGACTTGAACAAGGGATGGAGCAAGAGTGGCTAGTGAAAGCCAACAACAGCATTGATTTACGAGTGAGTTTCAAAATTTAGGTCGCGGGTTAGGAATAATAAAATGAATAAACAACAAATCTATACCAAAGTGGCGGGTCTGTACGGTGAAACACAAGCAGAGTCGATTACCGCAGATATTTTAGCCTTGGTTGAAAAGTGGCGAGGTAAAGCGCCGCAATACCCAAATTGGGTTGATCAAACAAGCTCGTTCCTCATCACTTACGGTGATAGTTTCCGTAGTGAAGGTGAACCTACGCTACAAACTATGAAGCGCTTTGCGGATAAGTATCTTAAAGATGCGATCAGCAATATCCATATTTTGCCTATGTTTCCATACACGTCAGATGATGGCTTCAGTGTGGTGGACTACCGCAAAGTGGATGAAAACCTAGGTGACTGGGCTGAGCTTAATGCGTTAGCGGATAATTTTGATTTGATGTATGACTGCGTGATCAACCACATCTCGAAAAGCAGCGACTGGTTCCAACGCTTCCTTGCGGGTGACGAAGCGTATCAAGATTACTTTGTTGTCTCTGATCCAAATTTGGATTATTCAAGCGTGACTCGCCCACGTGCTTTGCCTCTGCTTACGCCGTTTACCAAAGCGAACGGGGAAACGGCACATGTGTGGACCACGTTTTCCGATGACCAAATCGACATTAACTTCCACTCACCAAAAGTGTTGTTGGAGAGTATTGATATTCTGCTGATGTACGCTGCCAATGGTGGTCGTTCAGTTCGTTTGGATGCGATTGGCTTTATCTGGAAAGTGCTTAACACCACTTGTATTCACCTACCACAAGCACATGAAATCATCAAACTATGGCGTATCGTGCTCGATGAAGTGATGCCGGGTAGCTTGCTGATTACCGAAACCAACGTACCGCATAAAGAGAACATCTCTTACTTTGGTGATGGCGATGAAGCGCATATGGTGTATCAGTTCCCGCTGCCACCATTAACACTGCATGCGTTCCTAGGACAAGAAAGCCAAGTATTAACCCAGTGGGCAAAAGGGTTAACCGCAGAAGCGATGGCATCGCTTGAGTCTGGGCGCAAAACGACCTACTTCAACTTCCTTGCCAGCCATGATGGCATTGGTGTTCGACCTACAGAAGGGATCTTAACTAACCAAGATCGTCAGATGATGTGTGAGCAAGTTGAACGCAAAGGCGGACGCGTTAACTACAAAAATAACGGCGATGGTACGCAATCGCCATACGAATTAAACATTAACTACCTAAGTGCGATCACCGAGCCACAAGACAGCGTTGAGCAGAAGGCGAACAAGTTCTTAGCCGCGCAAGCGATACTTTTGTCGTTCATCGGTGTGCCTGCAGTGTACTATCACAGCCTGCTGGGCAGTGAGAATGATGTTCAAGGTATGGTGGAGTCGGGGATTAACCGCCGCATTAACCGTGAGAAGTTTGAGCTAGCAAACTTGGAAGCGGAATTGGCTGAGTCGGGATCGCTACGTAACCGTATTTACAACGAGATGACTCGCTTGCTGGCGCTACGTAAGCAGCAAGTGGCATTTGCTCCAACCTCTAAGCAGCTAGTGCTTGAGCTATCGCCGCAGCTATTTGGTTTGCAACGTGGTGAAGGTGCAGAGAGTATTCGCTTTGTGGTCAACTTATCTGAGCAACAACAAAATGTAATGCTCGACGCTGGTGGCACTGATCTGGTATCAGGCGAAGCGTTTGAGGCGCAATTTACTCTTAACCCATATCAATTTGTTTGGCTAGCAAACTAACAGGAGCCGATGATGAAATTAGCACAACTTACTTCCGAAGATTTGATCATGCTCGATGCGGTATTTGAAGACCGTTTTGCAGCAATTAATGCGCTAACCGACCGAATCGACCAAGCCGGTAAATTGATCAACCGTCAACAGTTCTTAGACGCGGTGCTACTGCGTGAAGAAGAAGGACCAACAGCGTTAGGCGAATACCTAGCAGTACCACATGGTAAATCAATTGCAGTAACAGAACCTGTTTTTGCCTGCGCGTTTGTTAAAGACGAACTGCAATGGAAAGGTCTTGATGGCGATGAGCCAGTTAACATGATCTTCCTACTGGCAATTCCGCCAGCAGAAGCGGGCTCGACTCACATGGCAGTACTAACGACGCTAACGTCTTCGCTTGTTGAAGATGACTTCCGCGAAGCACTATTGAAAGCCAATACCACCGAAGAGGTGATGGCACTGTTTGGCGCTGGCGAAGAAGAGCCAGTACAAGCCGAAACGGCTCAAGAGAGCGCAGAGGAAGCGGTACAGCCAGAAATGGCTCGCGATATTAGCGCTAAAGCGTATCCAATGGTGTTGGGGATTGGTTTGGCGGTGTCCGCGATTTTGTTCCTGATGCTGTAAATACTCGTCTTACTTGGCGTTGCAGCGATGTTGGCTGCATTCGAAAATCTCATCACATAGTCAATCTATGCTCAGAGACTTTTCTCACTGGTCGCCTAGCTGCAACGCCAATTAGTTAGAGTACTGACTATCAAATTAAACCCGCTAATGGCGGGTTTTGTTTTATCTAGCGGTTGGGAAAAGTGACACAGATTGTGCGCTAGATAGTGGAAAATTTGGTCAATTGTGACTCGAATTCAACGTGCCAAGTTCGATATGGTAGGAGAACCATTTTTCATTAGCGACAAGGAGTCACTATGTTTCCGCTGGATGTATTTATCCCCTATACCTTAGCCTTGTGTATTGTTGGTGGTTTCACCGGGACCCGACAATTTACTTGCTATCGCACGTGGTCTAAGCCAAGGGAAATTAGCCGCTTGGGTTTCTGGTTGTGCTTCCGGCTCTGGGATCCTATTTCATATAACGGCCGCCACCTTCGGTTTAACTTTGCTAATCCAAACATCCGAAGTGGCATTTTATGTCGTTAAGCTGGTGGGAGCGGGTTATTTGATCTGGCTTGGTATTAAAGCGCTGCGCTCTCGCTGTTTATTTAACTTAGAACAAACTAAGCCGCAGTCTCTATTTTCTATCTACAGCACCGGGTTTCTTTCCGCGGCATTAAACCCTAAACCGGGGTTGTTTGTACTTGCGTTTATTCCTCAGTTTGTTAATCCACAGTTAGGTTCTGTTACCTTACAGATGGTGGGTTATGGGGTTTGGTTTGCACTACTGACAGCGGTGGGTTTTAGTTTGATGGGGGTATTTTCATCAAAGCTTTCTAGTTGGCTTAAACAAAAGCCGAAGGTCGTTTCTGCACTTAACATTGGCGGCGGGTTAACCTTTATAGGCTCTGGTTTGGCGATCGCACTGATGCGTCAAAAGTAAAGAGGGGTAAAATAAGCGACAGCTTCGATAAAAAAGCCCCGTAGACCGGGGCTTGGGTTACTACCTGAAGTAGTAAGTTATGGATATGGTTATTGCTTACTGACCATAGTAAGCGCGGCGGTAAATCTCTCTTACGTCCGCTGGGCTTGGTGTACCCGGGTTGGTTAGTGTACATGGGTCGTCAAAGGCGTTTTGGCTCATTCGGTCAAGCACAGCTAGGTAATCTTCTTCGCTAATTTCAACTTCGCTGATCTCTTTAAACGTTAGTGGGATATCCAGCTTGGCATTTAAAGCGCGCAACTCGTTTTCGATTGACTCAATTGCTAGATAGCGTTCCACTTCGGCATATTTGTCGGTGGACTGCTTGTTGTACTCGATGATGTAAGGCATCAAAATTGCGTTCGCCAAGCCATGAGTTACGCCAAATTCACCGCCAATTTTGTGTGCTAGTGAGTGTACTAAACCCAGTGATACGTTCGAAAATGCCATTCCTGCAAGCGTTGAAGCATTGTGCATGTTGTCACGCGCTGGCATATCGTCGCCTTGTTTATAAGCGGTTTCAATGTTCTCAAATACCAGTTTAATTGCGCGCATGGCAAGTGGATCGGAGTAGTCGTTAGCAACGGTAGAAACAAACGCTTCTAGTGCGTGTGCCATTACATCCATACCGGTATTTGCGGTGATGTGCGGTGGCATTTTGGCTGGTAATGCAGGATCAATAATTGCCACATCAGGGACGATATGTGGCGATACAATTGGGTATTTGATGTGGTTTTCTAAATCAGTAATCACAGAGAATGCGGTGATTTCTGATGCCGTTCCACTGGTTGAAGGAATCGCGACAAATTTTGCTTTGTTGCGTAGCGCGGGCATAGAAGCAACAGGGATAATATCTTCAAAGCCTAATTGAGGATGCTCATAGAAACACCACATGATTTTGGCAGCGTCTAATGCTGAGCCTCCACCAATCGCAATAATCCAATCCGGTTCAAAGTCACGCATGGCTTGTGCGCCTTTTACCACGGTTTGAACCGATGGGTTAGGTTCTACGCCATCAAACACAATGGAATCAATGCCCGCAGCGCCAAGTAACTCTTGGGTTTGAGCGATAAAACCGAACCTTTTCATTGAACTACCACCAGTTACGATGATGGCTTTGCGCCCTTGTAGGGTTTTGAGCGCTTCCATGGCGTTTTCGCCAAAATAGATACTCTCAGGGATTTTAAACATGTTCATGTTCTTTTCCTTCAGTTAAATTTTAAAACAAACTGCTGGAATAGTACCTGTGTGTGAAGGGGCAAATTTGATCCGAATCATGTCGGGTAACTGAGGAAATAGCGTGGCGAAGGCCAGCTTTAAATTTTAGGAGTCTGTTATCATATTGGCTGTAATTTCGCTGAAAAAATAACTTCATTCACAGTTAATCTCTTTGTTTTTCAGTTGTTTGATACTATTTAAGTCAACGATTATTATTCTTGATTTCGGCTTGCTTCTCAAAAGATCTACGTTAATTATTGTCGTGAGTAGGTATTTGCCTAAGAGACTGATTGAGATTATCGATGATGATTTTTACTGGTCGGCTTCGTCGTTCTGTCAATAAAATGGTGACGTAACCTAATAGCGAAAGTGCCGCTAAAGGCAGTGCAAAAGTAGGATTGGAATAGATATAGCTATGGATGCCATTAAATAATAAAACCGAGTAGATGATTAACAGTAGCAACCAATTGGTTTTAATTCGGTAGCGTCCTTTGTCTGCATCATAAATCACAGTCGCATTATTGGTGAGCATGCCAAGCAGGACACGGATTGAATTTTGGCTGACTTCTCTATGTTTAAGTCCGGCTTGGTCTAGTTGGGCTTTCAGTACTTCCATCGTCTCTTCCCGTGCTGTGATTGTTTGTTCTTAATTCGCTGGTTGTTCGTGTAATCCCGTGATTATGGTGTTGATTCGGCTGACTGCATTTTATGAGCGAGTTGTTGGGCGAATTCAGCCACCACTCTGGCGTTATCCCCTTTTTCAGCATCACCACAAACTTCACCTCGGTAATGGCTATTGGGGTTGGAATAGATAGGAAGGATTTCATCTTCATAGCTCATGACCGTGCCGCCGGTACCGCATTTGTAGGCGCGTGCATAAGGTTTTAAGAATTGATGGAACTCGGGAAGAATGACCGATTCTAACCATTTTTGCATATTATAAGGGTTACCTTCAGCGTGCTGTGCCCAGGCGAGGTGCCCCAGTTCGTGTTCAATCAAATTGATGCCATTATTATGAGCAATAGCAAAGAATTTACGGCTTAAATTGACTTCAGCTTGACCAGAGAAACCGAGGATATCACCGTATTTTTCGGCGAGAACAAAACCATAGAACTGGTTTGGTTGTGGGTATTGATCCTCAAGGTCGTCACTGTTTAGTTGAGTTTCAACTTGTTTATGCAAACTGAAGATATCATGCACATTACTTTTATCTAAGTCGATATAGCGGATAGACCCGAGCGAGCGTGTCATTGGTATGCATGAGTTACGCAAGATGATATTCGCTTGCTCAAGTGAATCAGTGAAATACGCTTCGAACTGTTGCTTATTGCGGTTCTCTAATGCTTCTTGGTCAACAATAAAGCTAACCTCGGTATCAACGATAGGGGTGACATCGCAATCAGCAAGTTCAAGACCTTCAGAGCCAGGTTTGGTGGCGATCATTATTGCAACTACAGCCACTAAGCTGCCGATGACTAACCATTTGCGTTGCATCGATGTTCTCCACTATTTAGCTTGCCGTTAGAAACAGAAGGCTGAGTCTGTCTAAATCACTTCAAACTAACAAGGAAGGCATCGATTTCTGCGACGTGAGTCGTATTCAATGGTCTATAGTCTATTGATCTTTCGTCACTTATTGTGGAAAAAATATAGCAAGCCAAATCGTTGCTTCTGTTGGTGAGGTGGATTTTACACGGTGTTTTTGATGGGCAGGGATAGTGAGGTAGTCACCTTGTTTGAGTGTCACTTCATTGCCATCTGGGTATTCAATGATGCCAAATCCAGATAGGACTAACACCCACTCATTATCTGCTTGATCATACCAGCCGTGCTCGGGGGAGCCTTGTCCATAAGAGACAATACGTTCGATACGAACATGTTCATTTTTGACAATATCTTCAAACAACTCATGTTCTAAAGACTGGGGTATATGTGAAAACAAGTTATTCATCGGTATTCTATCCGTTGCGAGTGGCTAGCTTTAGGTGCTCGGTATTATCGATTTTTGACCAGCAAAAATACTTTTCATTAGCAATATCAAGCATAGGGAGATCTTCATAGGTATCGCCATAAGCGTATATTTTTTTGTATTGGCTAATATCGAGTTGCTCTTTGAGTAAGCGTACTTTGTTCTCAAGGCTGCAATCACCATTTAAGTAGCGTCCAGTATAGTGCTGATTGCGTTGGCTTAATCGGCTGCACACCACTTTAATGCCTTGCTGTTGGCACCAAATATCGAGGTAGGGGCTGAGCGATGCCGACACCACATAAATCTCGTCACCGCGTTGTTTATGCCACTCGATTTTCTCTAATGCATTTGCTCTCATTACTTGAGGTAAGTAGTCGCTCACAAAGCGCTCGGCTTGAGTTTCCACTTGATGAATACTGCGTTGCCAGAAGGCGACCTTTGACAATATAGGGCGCGTTTTGCTTGCTGGTAATAAACCCAATTTATAAAGCAAAATGACCGGTGAGGTGATAATGCCACCGATAATTAGCCGAGGTTTTGGTGTGGCAAAAAAGAGAAATTCGGTATAGGTATCTTGATTGGTTATGGTGCCGTCAAAATCAAACAGTGCGAGGTTCATTTAGTCACAAGTCTACAAGTAAGTGGCGAGCAAACATAAAGCCATTGGCGGTATGCCGGCGATAAACAGCTTAGTGAACATCTGGCTATTTTCTTCTTCTCGCAGTGTGTCTACTTTGTCGCTTTTGCTTCGATCGACCATAGCGTCGGCAACGCGTTCGGCTTTATTACTTGATGAGCCAAACCCTGCCGCAGGAGGATACATGTAAAGTAATGCCGAAATTCCCCACAAAATGAGTGCGGTAAAGAAGGCGTAGTCGGAGACAAAACGGATGCCGAATAACCCCGTCGTGGAATCAATCAGTACAATGGCACCCGCGGTTGCAATATTACTGATCAGGATAAATTTTAGAAGTTGGAACATACGTGACGACCACTTAAGAGAAATGAATTTG
>ERZ794982.253-NODE-253-length-12016-cov-5.031603_pt1 | contig 12016 bp, 8 predicted proteins | sample MGYA00433071_ERZ794982 | MGnify/ENA primary metagenome ERZ794982 (study PRJEB30140, sample SAMN00862574) | bioreactor metagenome | study: EMG produced TPA metagenomics assembly of the Bioreactor inoculated with sediment Metagenome (bioreactor metagenome)...
ATCACCAGCAGCTTTGACCTCTTGTTGTAGCTGTTGTTTTTGTTCCTCTACCGCATCTTTAACAATATTCAGTTGCTTACGAACAGCGACGAATTGTTCGGCATATTTCACTTTGTTGTTTTGATAAATGCCAAACCATTGACTTTGAGGGTTCGCCAATAGCTCCTCATAACTGTTTAGCCAATGAGTTGCGAGTTCCACAAGTCGATCGATATCTTGCGTCATGGAAATAGGTACAAGACCTGAATCTACGACCGCCTGTATTTTCTGCATACGAGGAATGGCTTTGTAAGCATTATCTTCGTACTCGAAGCGGTTGATGTCGATGGTTTCTTGGTCGTTTTCAGATAGAGCAATAGCTTGAATTGCAGACGTTGCTTGATAAAGATCTCGGTATGCGTCTTCAATATTAAAAAGTGCCGGCATAATCGTTTGATTGAGACTTTCCGTTAATGCACTTTGCTGTCGTGATGTAACGACATTAACTATGGAGCTAACCGCAAATAGAATAATGATACCAATAATGGGAATGGTAATTTTTTGTTTTACTGTTAAATTGCTCAGCATCTTGTTGTACCTAATCTGATGTTAAATTTTAGTCACTATAATTAGCGTGTAATTTGTTGTATTTGTTGTAATGTTTAAGCGTTTGCATGCATATTATGGTTGTTGCTACGAATAATACCGTATATCAATGTTGTAAAAAATGAAATTGCTCTCAAATAGCGGATTTGTAAGTATTTTTATTTCAGGATTCTTAAAATTAGCTTGATTAAAAAAGTTGCAAATAACGGTGTGATATCGATCGATATTTGATCTCTAAGCTTCACTCTTATATGGTTTGGGCGGAATTTTGGCTGAAACAGTTATAGGCAGTAGTTTTGTATAAATTAAATGAGATGTTTGAAACAATCCAAGGGGAGGGAACTTATACAGGAGTCCCCTCAGTTTTTATTCGACTTCAGAAATGCTCGGTGGGTTGTGCGTGGTGTGATACTAAGCAAACATGGGCGGTAAACCTAGAAGATGAACAAACTGTTGGTCAAATCTTAGCCAAAAATATGGAATCAGCGAATTGGTGCCAAGTTTCTGCCAAAGATCTTGTGTCTATATATTTACAACGATATTCGGCAAAGCACATTGTGATAACTGGCGGTGAACCATGTGAATATGATTTATTTCCGCTAACTTCGGCGTTTGAAGCACTTGGTTGTTCCTGCCAAATTGAAACAAGCGGTACCGCTGAGGTGAAGGTCACGGATAATACTTGGGTGACGGTGTCACCGAAAGTCGCAATGAAAGCGCAATTGCCGATTCTTGCTAGCGCGATGCGAAGAGCAAATGAAATAAAACACCCAGTTGGGACGCAAAAAGATATAGATCAACTCGATGCTTTACTTGTTACATCACCCGTTGCTGATGATGCAGTGATTTCGTTACAACCCATCAGCCAAAAATCACGAGCGACTCAGCTCTGTATCGAAACTTGTATAAAGCGTAATTGGCGGCTTTCAATTCAAACTCACAAATATCTTAATATTGCATAACAAGGAATAATGATGAACAGAGCGGTTGTTGTATTTAGTGGTGGTCAAGACTCTACGACTTGCTTAGTACAAGCATTGAAAGAGTATGATGAAGTGCATGTCATCACATTTGATTATGGTCAGCGCCATAAACTCGAGATCGAAGTAGCAAAACAGTTGGCGATTGAGTTGGGAGTTAAAGCACATAAAGTAATGGATGTCGGTTTGCTCAATGAACTGGCGATCAGTTCTCTTACAAGAGATGATATTGCTGTTTCTCACCAACTTGATGAAAATGGACTACCTAATTCGTTCGTTCCTGGGCGAAATATTCTTTTCCTTACTTTAGCGGGTATTTACGCTTATCAAATCGGTGCTAATACGATCATAACGGGTGTTTGTGAGACCGACTTCTCTGGTTACCCAGATTGTAGAGACGAGTTTGTCAAAGCAATGAATAATGCGCTAGTTAAAGGGATGGATAAACCATTTGAGATAATAACCCCGTTAATGTGGCTTAATAAGGCGGAAACTTGGGCGCTTGCTGATCAAAACCAAGCCTTAGAGCTAATTCGTGAAAAAACATTAACTTGTTATAACGGCATTATTGGTGATGGTTGTGGAGATTGCCCATCTTGCGAACTACGTAAGACGGGCTTAGATGACTACAATAATCACCGAGAATCAGTGATGGCTAAGCTGGTTCATATGCAGACGAAGCAAGGTAAATAGGGTCATTGTAGGCATCAACAACACAGTTTTTCCCGTTTCGTTTTGCTTGATAGAGGGCTTGATCCAATATCGAATATAGCTCATCAAAGTCATTGAGCGCTTTGGTTGTTGCTAAGTATGAAATGCTGGCCGTTAATCGGACCGACTGTCGGCATTCTGAAGTGAAAAACGCACTGGCAATGAGCTGATGAAGACGCTCTACACGCTCTTGAACATCAAGTTCATCAACATCTTTAAATAAGATGATAAATTCTTCACCGCCAAGTCGACCAGTGATGTCTTGCGCGCGCATTTGGCTCTTTATAATCTCGATGACATGTTTTAGGGCACGATCGCCAGTAGGGTGCCCGTAGGAGTCATTGATCGCTTTGAAGTCATCTAAATCTATTAATATAAGAACGTTTCTGTAATCAGGGTGATTAGTTGCAGGCTGTTTTTTTATCTTTCTAATGCATGCGGCTCTATTGAGTGCACCACTTAATGCATCCAACTCAAGATGGGCTATTTTCTTACGTTGGTAGCCCAGTTGAACTATGAGCAAAACCACCAATACAAACACCACAAACCCATAGATGTCATTGTATTGTCTTAGGACATCATTTTTTGAGTGCAACAATTGGTTTTCGTTGGATAAGTTTTCCGTTTGTAGTTGATTGAGATAGTCTCGACGAGCAGCATCAAGTGCGACAAATGCGCTTTTGTTTTCTTTATTGCGCTTATCTAATTCCGATTTTGCGTAGTTACGATAATAGTTTAGCGCTAGATCGTAGTTACCCTGTAACTCTGAGATTTCAGCGAGCGTTTTGAGAGCTTGGACGGTTAGTCGTTCACTGCGGATTGTTTCCGCTAGGTTAAGCGCCTGGTGTGCAAATTCTAAAGCGGCAATATACTTGCCTTGTTTTTTATGCGTAGATGCCAAGGTGAGATAAATCTCTCCTCGAATATGCGCATTTTCTTGTTTTGCTGCGTTATCTAACGCGTTAAGTAAATAACGAGTGCCTTGTTCAAAGTTACCTAAGCCAATGTGTGCTTGACCTAACCCCAGTTGCGCAAAAGTTATCCCGTAAAGGTAATCGTAACGCTGTGAAATGAGTTTAGATTGCATAAAATGTGTAATAGCCAACTCATATTCTTTCTGCTTCAACGTTACTTTACCCATGCTATGGTGGGTTTGTGCGAGCTTTAATGGTGCCATATTGTCGTTACGCATGGTGAGCGCAATATTGAGGTACTTCTTAGCTTGCTCATAGTGACCTAAGTGCGACAAAAGCAGCCCTGTATCATTGTGTACGCCAGATGAGTCTACATAGATGGGTGCAATCTTGATTAGCTGTTGATAAGAGCCCAGAGCAGCTTGATAGTTGCCGAGGAATTCTTGATTGTTACCTACAACTCGTAGCGCTTTGTACTTTGGTAGAATAGGGTCTTCGATATCTTTGATGTTCGCGTTTAGAGATGAACAATACACCTCGGCTTGATGGTAGTTTGCTTGACGGTTAAGTACTCGGCATAGGTGATATTCGAATAGTATCTTCCCCTCCAGCGAGTTAATTTCATCGGCATATTGAAGTAAGGAGAGGTAACCTTTTCGCGCTGATATAAAATCTAGCTGTTCTTCACTATTGAGTGCTTCAATAAAGCGCTCTTCTTTGTTGCTAAACTCACCGTCAAGCGTGTTTTTATGACCATGATATGGCTGACCATAGAGCAACATAAAGCCATGAAGTTTGCTACTTATATAGAGTTTCTCTATACCTGGAGGAAGCGAGTTGTATCGATCTTGAAGAAGCGATAGCGCTCGTTGTTCATTGCTCTTTAACGCATTGGCATAGGCTGCTTCCCATTGAACGCGGTCATTCTGAGCATTGGCATGTATTGACGTCAGTAGGGTAGAGATGGCGATGACTTTAGCCAGTAGCATTTTCATATAATTATCAAGACGGTAAGTGGACTAACAGTTAGCAAGTTATGATAGGTGAGGTTACTGATTGTAACAACGAGATGATATTGCAAAAGTGGCAAATGTGAATATCATCGCGCTTTGTAGTGAACCGGCGAGTCTTTTTATTGTAAAAAAAACGCCACTTTTGGGCGTTTTTATAATGCAAATATGGAATGACCGATTATAGGTACATTTTTGCTAGCACAGAAGGTTCGACTTCCTTGCCTTCCAGCGTTGCATTCCAGTTTGTACCAACTAAAACACCATCTTCATCTAGTGTGATAAGCCAATCTTCAACGAAAATATCTAGAGGAATTTCAAGTACTTCGAAATCAGCCCACTCTTCAACATTGTGCGTTTGAGCATCTTCTTTAGATGACCAAAATGGCATAACTTCGCTTTCTTCAAATTCGGTAGAGTCACAAGATAGCCAACCTTCTTCGTTGCGTAAGCCCCAAACTAATTGGCTAGTTTTAGTTTCTTCGATAAATAGAGCCAAATTTGCGTCGATATCAGCTGTCAGTTTGCTCATGTTAATTCTCTCGTAGCTATAATTGTCGTAAGGTTAGCACTGCCCTAGAGAGATACCAAACAAAAAAGGAGCTTTCGCTCCTTTTGCTAGTAATTATCTGAATTATTTTGGTAAAAGAGTGAATATTGTCCACTCTTTAACAACTTCACCTCGGTAGCCCACCACGCTAGCAACGACCTTCCTATTTCGAGCGTGACTCAATTCGTCATCACCATAATCTTCTAGCTTAGATTCACCATAACCGACAATTCGTACTCGCTCTGGATCGATACTGTAGGATTCCAATCTAACTTCAACTGCTTCGGCGCGTCGTTTAGATAGTGCTAAGTTGTAATCTTCTTGACCCACTTTGCTGGCGTACCCTTGGATCTCGATAGACGTTTCTGGGTACTGTTTAAGAAACTCAGACATTTGGCGAATTTGATCATCGAAGATTGGCAATATCTCACTCGAGTCATTATCAAATAAAATATGCATGCCTAGCGTTTCAGACGATTTGGCTACTTTTCCGCAACCATCATTGTTGATTTCTGAACCACGTGGAGTAGATGTGCACAGATCTCTGGCGTTAATAACACCATCACTATCTTCATCTGTTAGATCAGCGACCTGCTGTGGTACAGGCGTTTCGATATAATCGTATTGTGTGTTTCCACCGACACAACCTGCTGTTAATAGAGTGATAGCCGATAAGGCAATGATTGATTTCATTATATTAATACTCCACTGCTTGATGCCATTCTTTCGGAGTGTCGACTCTTAGTGCATCGAGTAAGACTCCTGTGGCATTAAATATTCTGTACTTCGCAAATTGCTCATCGTATTTTGAATCAATGTAACCTTTACGAGCTTCGAACAGCTCATTCTCAGTATTGAGTACATCTAGCAGTGTTCGTTTTCCTAGTCTGTATTGCTTTTGATAGGCAATAACTGTCTCAGAGGCTGAGTCAACGTGATCGGCGAGAAATTCTTTTTGTTGAACTGTAAGATCAAGTGCACTCCAAGATAGGCGTAGACCTTCTTCGACAGAACGGAAAGTTCTGTCGCGGAAATCTTTGGCTTTATTTAACTGGTAAGCAGCACTTTCTGCTTGATCTTGATCCGAGCCACCGTTAAATAAGTTGTATCTCAATCGCAACATTGCGGCGAATTCATCACTGCTGCCTTCAATACCACCTGCATCACCACGCCATATCTGTGAAGCTTCGACAGAAATAGTAGGGTAGTAATTACCTTTACGTTGCTGATACTGAAAACGAGCTGAATCCACATCGACTTGCGCAATTTTTATTACAGGATGATTGTTATTTGCCATCTCCAATCCTTCCGTTAGGGTTAGAGGTAGCGCCATTTCATCTGCTCGAGGAAAAATAAGACCTTGAGGAGCTTGTCCTACAAGACGTTTAAATTGGGTATGCGAGTCAAACAAATTGTTTTGAGCTGCGATTAGATTACCGTGTGCTTTCGCAATTCGAGCCTCCACTTGGGAGAGGTCAGCTGTTGAACCAATTCCGGACTCTACACGTCTTTTGATGTCACGGTGAATCTCTTTGTGGATAGCCAGGTTCGCTTCAGAAAGCTGTAATATTTCAAACGCTTTGGTTGAATCAAGATAAATCCGAGACACTTCTAATGCGATATCTGAAGCATCAGAAAGCAATTGGTAGCGAACGGATTCAGCATCTGCCGCTGTGCGCGACATATCATTGATGGTTGCGTTGCCATCCCAAATCAACTGAGTGAGACTAAGGGTCGCCTCTTTACGGGTAAGATCATTTTCAATGCCTGAGGCAAGATCAACCGATTCGTGACCAATACCTGCATCCAGATCTAATTGGGGTAAATAGGCACCTTCAGAGGCTTCAGCGTCATAATATTTACTTTGATATTCGTTAAATGCAGCTTTGATTTCAGGGTTGTTAATAACGGTCAACGAAACGGCTTGTTCCAATGTTTGACTTGAGGCATTTGTACTAATGCCGATAAATAAGGTGAGTGCACTAAGCTTTATTATTTTCACCTGTTTTCTCCTTGAAATACTCTTACGTCAAAATACTACGCATATTCTAATCTTAATGTTGAGACGCCAATGAGTAAACTGACGTAACTCTCTCTTAAATCATCATAAAACGTGAATATTTAATGTGAGTTGATTGTTTTTATTTTGTTAATGGTATCAAAAATGAGAACTAGATGTATGGTTAATCTTAATTTATATGCGTTGCCTCTACTTCAATAAGACTAAATTTGGCAAACGACATCAAAATTAACGCTTTTAATAGTGGTTTATGAAATTTTCTCAAAGATGGTAATTAAGTAAATTAGCATATCTCTAATCTTTAGTTGCAGTAATGCGGGTGTTAAATTCATTTCAACTAAAGTTTGAATTAGTAACTTATACGCACAGTATATTTATTTTAATGTCAGTAGAGGCTTAATTTATGGGTATCGCAGATCTGTTTGCATCGATTAATGTAATCGAGAGTCAATCTCTGGTCATTGGCTTAGATGGAAACGTAAGACTTATTCAGCCCGGCGAACAACCGCTACCAGGAGAGTTGGTTATTAATTTAGACCTAGCTGGTGTCGAGAATAAGCAGCCACTACAAGCTGATATCCAACAAATCTCCCCTGATGGTGAAGCTATTAATATTACGCAGGATATTGATGGAATCATTAGCGCAATTGAACAAGGTATTGACCCCACTTTAGTTGACCCAGAGCTTGCACCAGCTGCGGGCGGTCCCGAAGGCTCGAGTCTTGCGCTTTCCGGTACAATAGGGCGAGATGGCGCGGAGTCTTTAGCGGAAACTGTTTTTGTTACTCAAGCAGGTAGGATATTAGATCTATCAAAAACTCAAAGTTTGGGATTGCTTGAACTATTGTCATCCAATCAATTGCCAGAGATTGAACGTGAGTCTATCTCGTTCGAATTCAGTTTGACGCAAGGTGACATGACGCTGAGTGGTAACAATAACAAGCAATGGAATGAGGTGGATTTGTCCGCAAGCTTTGCCGGTAGTAATGGAGCTAAAGTCACCGTAGATGATAAGACTGGTCGCGTTGGAATTTCTGATGGGGCAGATAGAGCCGGTCCAGTAGAGCAAATACAGTATGACCGAGAAAGTGGCATCTCAGAGAAACTCAGTATTAAACTATCTAGCCCTGCGACAAGTGGTAGTTTCTTAATCTCTCGTTTATTTGCAGACGAAGGTGAGGGGGCTAATAACCATGAGTCGGGTTCATGGGTCGCGAAACTCAATGGCATAGTGGTGGCCAGTGGTGAGTTTGACGGAGAAGGTTTAGGGCGAGGAAATCGCGGTGAATTCGATATAGATACTGGTGGTTTTGCGTTTGATGAAATTGTATTTTCCGCCAATGAATATAGCCAAGGTCTTCAGGACGATAGAGAAAAGGATTCATCCGATTACTTTGTCGAAGGCATTGAGGTCGAGGCTTCAAACAATTTTGCAGTGTTAGAAACGACTGACCCAAGCAATCCAACGAGTTTAGAAATTCCTCAATCAACCATTTTTAGTCAGTTAGATGATAGTAACAATCGATCTTATCAGCTGACGGCAAGCTCTTTAACTAATTCAGCTGCCGGGGTTGTTGCCATTGAAAACGGCAAAATTGTTTTCAAAGCCGCTTCAGGTTTTATCGGCAGTACCACCATAGAGTTTGAAGTTACTGACCAAGACAATAATGTGAAGGTTGGAGTTATCAATGTTGATGTTAAAGAAACACCTGAACCAGCCACAGTTGAAACCTTGAACGCTGATAATGTCGCGGTTTCTGAAGGTGATGACCTGTTGTTTACGGTGGAACTTGATAAAGTGACATTGTCAGAGACAACGCTTGATTTTCAATTGACCTCAACAGGTGGTGACATCTTAGATGATATCCACTTAGACCAATTAACTTTCACTAATGGGGTTAAGTATACTTTCAATGCTGATGGTTCGGGACAGTTTGTCATTCCGGAAAGTGTTGGTGAATTTGAAATATACTTGCCGACCAACAATGCTGGAGATGGCAATAGAGGAATCTCTCTTACTGTTGCAGCCCATGAAACCACCGTTTACCTTGCCGATGATATTGACACTCTCAGTGAGACAGATACAGCGACTGACGATGTAGAACTCCTTATTGGTAGTGAAAATGATGATGTTCTTGAGGCGCTAGGCGGGAATGACATATTAATTGGTGGCTTAGGAAACGATATCTTAAAAGGTGGAGATGGTGAGGATATCTTCAAATGGCTAGACCAATCGCTACCACGAAATGATCACGACATCGTATCTGATTTTGAATTGGGTACGGACAAGATTGATGTATCAGATCTACTTTCACAAGATGCAGATTTAAACGCGTTACTTGGGTTGGTTGAAATCATCAAACAAGATGATAATAGCGTGAGTATTACGCTTCCTATTGAAAGTGGCGATGAGTTAAATCTAACCTTGACTAATAACTCGGTTGCTCAATTCGATAGTTATTCTGCAGGTCAAATATCGGGGGATGCTTTGAACCATTTAGTAACGGATATCTTCGTCAACCTACCAGAATAGTAAGAACTGATTTGATAAAAAAGGACCTATTGGTCCTTTTTTTATGCCTACTATCATATGTTTAATAACAAAATTCTTAATTTCGAGATGATAATTTAGTTAATAATATTCGTATCGTAGCTCCGCAAATTGAGTGGTCGTTTTGCAGTAAACAAACACGCTCAATGCTGTCGACTGTAGGTACAGTTAATCGTGATATGTAAGATTAAACCGACATTTCAAGTTACGGCTTTGAAGATTAGCTCAACAGCATCGCAGTACGAACATGACTCTAGAACGATACCAATATTAAGGATGATCAAGTGAATAGCCAATCTGTTAAACAATCTGAAAACTATAATCCGTTCGCCACTAATAATGAACAGCCATTACAACAAAGTGGCAATCGAGCTCCTATCGCTGTGAATGACCCGCAAGAGTATCGTTTGGTTCAAGGGGATATGACAGCGAATCGAGTTGGCGATAGTGTTGGTTGGGATGATGTCACACTCGCGGCATCTTATGGTGATCAGAGTGCAACTATCACCATTGATCGTAGTGATCGAATTGGTATTGCTGATGGTGCGCCTAAAGCTGGTCCGGCAGAACAAATCCAGTACGATCGTGAAAGTGGTGTATCGGAAAAGCTGAGTGTGCAATTTGATCGAGCCATGACCAGTGGCAAATTCGCCATTAACCGATTATTCGCCGAGGAAGGTGAAGGCGACAACAACAATGAAGCTGGGACGTGGATTGCTTACTTAAATGGCGTGGCGGTTGCGAGCGGTTATTTTGAAGGCACGATCAAGGGACAAAAAGGTATTTATGATATTGATACAGATGGTCGTGCATTTAATGAAATAGTTTTTATGGGCACAGAGTATTCTAATGGTATCCAAGGGGATCCTACAAATGACTCATCCGATTATTATCTCGCTGGTGTGGATGTTTCATCGGATGGATCATACGCAGTTAACCAAGGTGAGGTGCTGCGCGTGTCAATCAGTGAGTTGTTAGCCAATGATAGCGATGCAGATTTAGATACGCTGATTATTCAAGATGTTAACGGATTAGAGCATGGTGTTGCCCGTATTGATGGTGATTATGTAGAGTTTGACCTTAATGACGATTTTGTTGGAAAAACAGAGTTTAGCTACAAAGTGACCGATGGAAATGGTGGCTTTGATACTGGCTTAGTGAGCGTTATTGTTAATCCTGCGGTTCCTGAGGCAGCAGTTGAAGCTATTACCTTGCAAGATAGTACGGTAAAAGAGGGAGAGACTCTGCTTTATAGCGTAACGTTAGACAAAGTCACGCTAACTGAAACGCTGTTTAATTTTTCTTTGACCGCAGAAAATGGAGCAAGCATCTATGACGTTGATTTGGCGAATCTTTCGTTTAGCCATGGTGTGACGGTAAATGACCTTGGGCAACTGATTGTGCCTGAGGGTGTACCATTTTTTGAGGTCTACTTACCGACAGTAGATGATCTCGAAGCTGAACAACTAGAAAGCTACCGATTAACGGTGAGTAATGAATCGGCTCTTGGGGACATTATTGATAATGACCGTGTGACGCTAGACGTTGATTCTTCGGGTGACCGAATAGACACTGTTCACTCCATGCAAGGGCATGGGAAATATTTATGGTCAGCATCTGCTGCTGAGATCGGTCAGGTACCAATATATATGCTTGGCGATTATAACGATGCTCAAGGGCTTAACGTGAGCGTCGGTGGTGGTGGCGATGATGTTTTCTTAGGCGCTGGCGATGATTATATTGACCTTGGTGAAAGTCACGCAAAGCTAGATGAAAATGCCCACACAGAGTCCAATCAGCAAAGAGCAATTGATAGTGTGGTTGATTTTATGTCAGGCTCTGACGGTGATCAACTCATCGCAGCAGCATGGGGTGAAGACAGTGCACTTAATACCTCCACATTGAGTAATGCCTATATCGATATTGCGCATGCTGGTGGTGGTGATGATGTAGTGTTTGGTAAAGGTGGAGCGGATACGATATTTGGTGGTTCAGGTGATGACTCACTGTATGGTGGTGATGGTGTTGACGGTATTCGCGGTGGAACAGGCAACGATACACTTGATGGTGGTGCAGGCGACGACATATTAATTGGCGGCTTAGGTAACGATATTCTAACCGGTGGTCTTGATGTTGATATATTCAAGTGGGTCGATCAAGATAATGCCTTAAGGAATGATCAAGATATCGTGACAGATTTTGAAGTGGGTATAGATAAATTAGACATATCGGATCTGCTCTCAAACGAAACATCAATGCAAGACCTACTTGATAGCATTGTAATAGAAGAAGTTTCAACCGATGATGTCAAAGTGACGTTTAATAATGGTCTTAATACTGATATTTCGATCACGCTTGAGAATATAGCAAGTGATGTGAGTGGATTAGATAGTGGCTCTCTCACCGGTGAAAGCGCTCACGCAATAGTTGAATCACTGTTTACCAATCTGCCAGACCAATATTGATTAAACGATATTGGCGGTAAAAAAAGGACCTTAAGGTCCTTTTTTATGTCTGTCTGTTCAGCTAAGGCAACGCTAGCTTAAAGCACTTTACAGGCAAAACCTTTTAGGTAGAAACCTTCAGGGTAGGCAGTGTCAGTAGGGTGATCAGCGGCTTGTTCAAAGCGCTCTACGAACTTCACTTGACGACCGGCATCAACAGCGGCGTCAGCAATGATTTTTTGGAATAGGTT
>ERZ794982.254-NODE-254-length-11979-cov-3.434753_pt1 | contig 11979 bp, 11 predicted proteins | sample MGYA00433071_ERZ794982 | MGnify/ENA primary metagenome ERZ794982 (study PRJEB30140, sample SAMN00862574) | bioreactor metagenome | study: EMG produced TPA metagenomics assembly of the Bioreactor inoculated with sediment Metagenome (bioreactor metagenome)...
TATGACTGGTGATTTCGCCTTTTCATCGGCTTTCCCCGAACCACCAAAAATATAGATATCGTCATTAATAACTGTTGCGGTTGCACCGTTACGAGCAGGGCCGGTAAAGTCCGCTTGTTTTTGCCAGCCCTTATCCAGTTGCTCCAAATCTAACATATAGAGTTGTTTACCCAATGAACCAAGACCGACGTAAATCTTAGATTCAATTTGCGCACCAACCCCGTTTTTTATTCCTTGAGGTAAATCAGGCCAAGACTGGTTGGCCGAGACAGAAAAAGCAGCAAGCAAAGGTATCGCTAATAATAATGGTTTCATGATCTGTATTTCCTTATTAAGCGCAAACGATCAAGCATCAACAGCCATCACACCTGCATTAAAAAAATATTCTCCACTACAACTCATTAAGAAGAATTTTTTCTCCGAAAAACAAGCAAAATAAAGCCCGCAACCGCAGGCCTGTATTTGCAGATTACTTCATTAACGGTACGACAACTTCAGCTGTTTCTAATACCGATTCTGAATACTCTGGGTAATTTTCTAATAGCGTGTTAACGAGCACATCGACCAATAACAAAGCGCCAACTTTCGAGGCAAATGCCCCACCCGTCAGCGGACCTTCAGGGCGAGCAGCCACCAACATCTCAGAGCAAATCGCACTTAGTGGGCTGTGGCTAATATTGGTCAATGCCACAACAGGAATGTTGCGCGTGTACGCTTGTGTTGCCGCATGAATCACTTCGCGAGTAGAACCTGAACTGGATAACGCAAACCACAGATCCCCCGGTTGGCTGCGCACTGCGTTCATGGCAGCTAAGTGGGTGTCTTCATACATGGTAACTTTCTTACCGATTCTAATTAACCGGAAAGCTAAATAACGCCCAACAATACTAGATGCACCAACACCGACACAACTGATAAAGCTCGCGTTATGGACCAAATCACAAATGCGACTGAGTGCTTTTCGATCAATTAATTGCGCGGTATCTAACAAACCTGCAGAAGCATTTTGCGCAGAGACTTCACAAATATCCCCTTCGACATCTTGTGGTTTCCGGGCTTGTGTCTGGGAGAGTTCAACAGCCAACGCCATACGAAAATCGGAATAGCCTTTATAGCCCATGTCTCGACATAGACGAACAACTGTAGCTTCACTGGTTGCGGTATTGCGCGCTAAATCAGTAATAGTTTGATACTGAACTTCATTGGCGTTTTCCGAAATATATTCCGCTACCACACGCAATTTCTTGCTCAGCGGTTCTATATTCGACCGTAATCGAACCAATAAATTTTTAGGTGAGCCCATACGTTGCCTCATGTCAACATCATCATATTTTGCCGCAGCAAAAGTATCAAAATCGGCGTAATATTGACACTGTTACCCGTCAAAACACCGAACAATTCGTATTACTTGAAGTAAATATCGTCAATTACGCGAGTGAGACGCTCTTTCTGCTCACTCAACAAAGGTAAAAATGGTTCTCGACAATGACCATACTCTACGCCCATCTCGTTCATTACAAACTTAATTGACTGATAAACACCACATTCCAACAATTGCGTCGTCACTGTATTTACTCGATGTTGTAGCGACATGGCGCGCTCAATATCATCATTTTCCATTGCTTGATAAAGTGCAACATAGTCAGCAGACATCAAATTATAAGTACTACCAATACCGCCACTCGCGCCCATTTGTAAGCCGTTCACCAACATGGTGTCTTCACCATGAAAAATGACACTATCACTCACTCGTTGACGCAATTGCTCTATAAAGAACATATCGCTAGTGGTGTGTTTAATACCAATCACATTAGGCAGTGCTGATAAGTCGAATAACTCTTGATGAGTAAAGCTCACACCAGTAGTGCCCGGAATGTTATACAGCAATAGCGGTAAAGGTGAATAACGAGCAATGCTTTGATAGTAGTGCGTAACTTCCGCTTTGCTAAAGCCATAATAGAATGGCGGCGTGGCAGAAATAGCATCATATTGAGCATCAACAGCAGTATCAATTAACTGGCGCACATCGTGTAATGAGATCACACCGACATGGGCAATCAATGGCACCCGACCACGAATGATTGCCGCAATTTCCAGCAACAGTGATTGGCGCTCGGCCACTGACATCATGAAACACTCAGACGAGCTGCCACCAACATAAAAACCATGCACACCTTGTCTTAGGTGGTGCTCTATCATCCCTTCTAGACAGTTAAAATCAATTTCGCCATTGAGTTTAAACGGTGTCATTAAAGGCAAATAAATCCCTTTCATTCACAACTCCTAGCCGCAGGTTGACTATTTACGAACTGTATAAGGCTGATGTACGGAGTAAAAAGAGAAATCCCTCTTAGTACTCCGTCGTCTTATTCCATACTTAGTGCATTACTGGCTTGACTTGATTACAGATCTAAAAAGTCAGCATCACGCATCTTGGCAATAACGTCTGCTTTTTGCGCTGCCGTTAAAGAGCGAATTGGGGTACGCGGATCACCGGCATCAATACCATGCAATTGCATCGCTACCTTACCAGCGGCAACACCGCCGTATTCAACCAAGATACGAATAATGGCAATCACTTTGTCCATTAACGCAATCACTTGTTGGTGGTCACCGTTGTTGAATGCTTCAATGATTTTCAAATACAACGGCGCTGCGTAGTTATAAGTACTGCCCACAGCACCCACAGCACCTACAGCTAGACCAGCCGGTAAGAATTCATCGACACCAAATGGCACATCAAATTTGCCGCCACAAGCACGTAAAGCTCGTTGGTATTCGTAAATATCCATATTGTTGAATTTCGCACCCGATAGGTTTGGAATGCGTTGTTCACCTTTGATCAAGAATTGCTCGAGATCCAAATTCACCCCAGACATACCAGAGTGGTAGTAGTAAAACCCTTTAGACGGCGCTGCTGCCGCAATTTGCGCGCAGTATTCAACCAAGTCATCGACGCTACCTGGCTTGAAGAAACAAGGTCCAATCGCTGAGGTGGCCAAAATATCCAACGTTTCCGCATGCTCGGTCAGCTCAACGGCATCGGTAATACTTAGCGCACCAGTGTGCAGAATAATATCTAGCTTACCAGCCGCCGCGTTGGTCCAACGCTCAGCAATGGCTTTGCGCTCTGCCACTGAACAGTGAATACCTTCGCCGGTGGTACCACATACGTAAGCTCCTTTTACACCTTGAGCAATCAACAACTCAGCAATTTGATCAATCGCAGCAAAGTTAACTTTGTTATTAGCATCAAATGGCGTGTGTGGCGCCGCAATCAAACCCGTTAATTTGTTCATTTTTACATCCTACTCGTTAGAGCCGGAACCTCCGGCTCAATTCTTGTTTTAACTAAATGTTATTGTCCATACCCAAGGAAAATCTCAGGTAGCAGCAAAGTAAATTGTGGGAAAATCGCAACCAGTGCCAATACGATGAACAACGGCACAAGCAGTGGAATCACACCACGAGTCAACACATGGAATGGAATATCACCAACACGTGAAACCACATACAGCGCCATACCCATTGGTGGTGTTAAGATACCGATCATCAGGTTCAAAATTGCCATTACGCCAAAGTGAACTGGGTCAATACCAACGGAAACAGCCACTGGCACGAGGAATGGAACTAGCAATAGCAATAGCGCTAGAGATTCAATAAAGGTGCCCAAGAACAGCAGCAACAAGTTGATCAGTAGCAATAGTACAAGTGGGTTATCGCTGATGGTTAAGAAGAAGTCAGCCAGCATTTGCGGCAATTGCTCACGTGCAACAATCCAACCAAATACGGTCACGCCCATCACCATCAATGCCACAACAGCGGTATTGTTTACCGTCTCTTTTAAGATGTCGATGAAGCTGCTTAGCGTAAGCTGTTTGTAAACAACAGTACCGAGGAATAAGGCATACAGTGACGATACTGCCGCCGCTTCTGTTGGGGTAAATTTACCTGAGAAAATACCACCAATGATGATGATTGGCGTCAGTAGCGACAAAAATGCTTCTTTCAGCGCCTTTAGCCGTTCACGACCACTTGCTCGTGGCAATACCATGTAACCACGCTTCTTACAGATGTAGTAACTCATGGTCATCAACGCCGCGCAGCACATAAGACCAGGAATAGCACCAGCTAAGAACAGTGCGCCGATAGAAGTATTTGATACCACACCATAAATAACCAGCGGTACCGAAGGTGGAACCAAAGGACCGATAATGCACGACGCTGCGGTTAAACCACCTGCGAAATCGTCATCGTACTTTGCATCACGCATCGATTTGATTTCCAGCTGACCTAAGCCACCAGCATCAGCCAATGCTGAACCTGACATACCTGAGAACAACAAACTCGCTAAGATATTCACATGACCTAAACTACCGGTAATATGTCCCATCATCGCTTTAGCAAAGTTAAAAATACGCTCAGTAATACCTGCGCTATTCATTAAGTGACCCGTGAGGACAAAAAATGGGACTGAAAGCAGGGTAAAGTTATCCACGCCAGTAATCATTTGCTGAGCAGCGAAGTTAATACCGGTACTGCCTGTCACTAACAAGAAAATGAGCGCAACAAAAATAAGCGAGAATCCTACTGGCATTCCTGCAAACAGCAGCCCTAGCCAGCCAAAAATTGAAATTGCCATGATTAACTACCTCTGAGCGATCTGTGAATCAGATGCCACTATCTCTTTATCACAGTGTGAAAACTTTTTTACAATGCCAACCATCTTCTGAACTTGTCTGAACACCATAAATACGCCGCCAAGCGGCAGTGCGTAAGTCTGCCATTTACTTGAGATGCCTAGCGTGATCAGTTCAAAAAACGCCGTGCGCTGTACATGCTGATAACCGAGATAAATAATGGCAAAAATAGAAAGAAGAACCGCTAGTTCGAGCGACAATACCAAAGCTAAACGCACCTTCTCTGGCAGTTTGTCTGAGAAAAACGTGATGTTTACATGATCACCGCGTTTCAGCGCCATGGCACAGCCAATCATGCACATGTACATAAATAGAACCCTCGCCAGCTCCTCACTCCAAAGCGAAGGGTCGTTTAATAACCAACGACTAACGATTTGCCAAGTTAGCACCACCAACAAAGCGGCCATCAGTGGCACGGTTATGATCTCTTCGATATTGTTGATAATCTTGCGTAACATCTTGAACTCCAAGGCTGACCAGTTTGGCCAGCCTAGCAATGAATATTAATCAAAAACCTACTAGTTAAAGCTTGGCTTACATCGCCGACAGCTTCTTCACGATAGGTTGACCCATTTTCTCTTCAAACTCAGTGTAAAGAGGCTGCATTGCTTCGCGGAATGGTGCTAGATCTGGGTAAGTGACTGTGACGCCTTCTGCTTCGAAGAACGAAACCAACTCCGCTTCTTGCTTCTTAACGAATGCGTTATGAGCTTCACCCGCTTTTGCTACCGCTTTATTGACAATCTCACGTTGCTCTTCAGTCAAACCTTGCCAAGTCATCTCAGAGATGATCACCATTTGGTCATTGACGATGTGGTTAGTCATCGCTAAGTTCGCCTGAACTTCGTAGAACTTCATGGTCTTGATTGCTGGTAATGGGTTTTCTTGGCCATCAACCGCGTTGGTTTGTAGTGCTAGGTACACTTCAGAAAATGCCATTGGCGTTGGAGAAGCGCCTGAAAGTTTGGCAAAGTTTAGGTTTGCTTTTGCGTTAGGTACACGCAGCTTTAGACCTTTAAAGTCTTCAATGCTGTTAAGAGGACGGTTAGAAGAAGTTTCACGCGTACCGTTATACCAAGTGTCGAGAGCACGCCAGCTAAACTTGGTTAGCATTTCTTCACGCACGCCCTGACCAAACTCAGAGTTGAAAATAGTTTGTAGGTGTTCAAAGTCACGCGCTACGTAAGGCAACATTACTGCTTCAGCGCGCGGGATCCATAACCCCATGCGACCAAATTCTGCGTAAGTGATGTCTAAATCACCCATTGATAGTTGCTGTAGCATCGCACGGTCATCACCTAGCTGTGCACTTGGGTAGATGGCAACTGTCATGTCACCGTTACTTAGCTCTTCAATGGTGTCTGCCAATAGTTTTGCTGAGTTGTATTCCACTGAACCAACTGCTGGCTGCATACCCATTTTCAATGTGGTCGCAGCTTGAACTGACACGGCACATCCTAAAGCAAGCATAGCGAAGGTAATCTTGTTCATGGCTTTCATAGTGTTCCCTTTTTGTTTTTATCTACCTGGTTTCACGATTTTCAAAAAAATTTTTATTTTGTTTGAAAATTATTTTCGTTATGAATTATTATAGTGATGAAGATTATTTTCAAACCAACTTTTTTTGAAATGTGATCGCGGACAAAAATTCGCCAGAGATATGTTTTCTACCGGCTGACTCGACGAATTGTGCAAGGCATTGATTTGCCTGCACTCCGCAGAGAAATGTCTTTTTGAGAGGCCCAAAGTGAGAACAAATATTTTAAATATCAACCAGTTGAAAGAGTCACTCCAAGGTCAGACTGTGGTATCAATACAGCCAGTTACGGGTAGTCCGTTAGAAAAAACAGACATCATCGTTGCCATGGCCAAAGCTGCTGAACTGGCTGGGGCAAAAGCACTGCGAATTGAGGGTGCGCACAACGTAGAAGCGGTATCTCAGGCAGTCAATTTACCAATTATTGCCATTGTGAAACGTGATTTAACGGACAGTCCTGTACGGATCACACCGTTTGTTTGTGATGTAGATTCACTGGCCAAAGCAGGGGCAACCATTATTGCATTTGATGCCACCAATCGCGTCCGCCCAGAAAGTCGCGATGTGATTGCCAACGCAATCAAAGCGACGGGCTGCTTTGCCATGGCTGACTGCTCTAATTTTGAAGATGGTCTATGGGCAAATGAGCAAGGGGTAGACATTATCGGCTCGACACTTTCTGGTTATGTGGGTGATGAAGAACCAACCGAGCCCGACTTTCAACTCGTCGAGCAGTTTTCCAAAGCGGGTTTCTTTACTATGGCGGAAGGGCGTTATAATACCCCTGAATTGGCAGCCAAGGCCATTGCTTACGGCGCAACAGCGGTAACAGTAGGTTCGGCATTAACGCGCTTAGAAGTGATGATCCAATGGTTTAACTCGGAAACGCAAAAAGCAGGAGCGCACTAATGTCTACATTGGCGATTGATATCGGCGGTACAAAAATCGCCATCGGATTGGTAGAGAACGATACTATTGTCGAGCGTCGCCAATTCCCTACTCCCTTAGTGCAAGATGCCACTGAATTTGCGCAAACCATTATTGACCACGCCAGTGAATGGCTAACAAAAAGCAAACGCATTGGCGTTTCCACCACAGGGCTGGTCACAACGCAGGGTATCTCGGCAATCAACCCCGATACCCTCGCCTTCCCTGCGCCCTTTCCACTTGCGCAAGCACTTGAAGCCATCACAGGTTTGCCTGTTGCCATGCTCAATGATGCACAGGCAGCCGCTTGGTATGAATACACCCAGATAACCATGCCCGCTCGCAATATGGCTTTTATTACCGTCTCAACTGGTGTGGGCGGTGGTATTATTATTGATGGAAAATTGCACAGCGGCGTAACAGGGCTTGCCGGTCATGTGGGGCATTTTTCTATTGACCCAAATGGTCCTCAATGTGGCTGTGGTCAAGTTGGCTGTGTTGAAGCGATAGCCTCTGGCACTGCTATTAAACGTCGCAGCGATGAGCTATTTAACCCAGTCATTAGCAATGTAGAACTCTTCGAACTTGCCAAGACTCACACGCAAGCCGAGGAAGTCATTGCTGCCAGTGCTAAAGCCATTGCCATTTTGTGCTGCAATTTGAAAGCAACACTGGATTTAGATGTGATTGTATTAGGTGGCGGAGTGGGATTAGCGCACGCTTATTTGCAACGCGTACAACGATGCATTCTGCAACATCCGAACGCATTCCAAGTACCTATTGTGGCAGCGAAAGGCGATTATGATGCCTGTTTATTGGGCGCGGCTTTTCAATTTAACAAGGAAGGATCTCGATGATGAAAGCTATCTCAGCTTCAAGAATTTTTGATGGTGTCTGTTATCACAAAGATGCCGCTTTGATTTGGCAAGACGATGTCATTCAGGCGATCAAACCCATCGCGGATCTGCCAGCTGATATAGAACATCGGCACTATGCCGACGCATTAATCGCTCCGGGCTTCATTGATATACAGGTCAATGGCGGCGGAGATGTGATGTTCAATAATGACATTACACCACAAGCCATTGACACGATCTGCCAAGCTCACCGAACGCATGGTACGGCTTATCTGATGCCCACATTGATTAGCTCTACACCGGAAAATGTCGCGAAAGCATTAATCGCTGCAGAACAAGCGGTGAACGAAAAGATCCCTGGCGCGCTTGGCGTTCATCTAGAAGGACCTTGGTTAAACAAAGACAAAAAAGGCGCGCACAATGCTGAGTTGTTTTATTCTCCAACCGTTGAGGAACTCAATGCCTTTCCTTGGATAGTCAACGCCAAAGTGCTTGTTACCGCCGCGATTGAAAAAGTCTCAGAGGAAGCATTAAGCTGGTTAAAAGAATCTGATGTCATCGTCTCTTGCGGTCACAGCAATGCAACCGCTGATGCGCTAACTGACAAGAAGCTTGCTCTAACCGATGGCTTTACTCATTTGTTTAATGCCATGTCACCTTTTGAAGGGCGAGAACCCGGGGTTGTCGGCACGGCATTAAATACCGATCACGCTTGGTGCTCAGTGATTACCGACGGCATCCATGTTCACCCTAATAGCTTTTTACTTGCACATAAAGCCAAACCTCAAGGGAAATTACTTATCATTACCGACGCGATGGCTTCTTTAGGCAGCAAAACCAACCGTTTTGAGCTTAATGGTGAAACCATAGAAGTGATCGACAATAAGTTGGTAAACGCAGAAGGGAGCCTTGCCGGTGCGCATATTGGTATGGATGAGTCGGTTGCCAATGTGATCAGCTGGGGTATTGAGGAACAAGAGGCGCTGAAAATGGCCTCCACCTATCCTGCTCAAGCGATGGGGGTTAATAACTTAGGGTTATTGAAGCCGGGTTATCGCGCTGCGGCTACCATTCTTTCACCGCAATACCAATCACAAGCGGTATTGGTTGATGGGCAGTTGTTTTAACGTTATTTGCTGTGCCCTGTATGAATCAAGCCATCGCCTGATTGGCTTGATTCATCATCTTTCCCATACTCGTATAGCAAACTTGGTTAGCTATCAATCCAATTATATTTACTTTCGTCTACACCTTCCTTGGCTTCCTTGGCTTCCTTGACCCGCTCTCGCCTGTATTGCTCTTCATCACGAGCGGCGTCAATTTCTTGCATAATGGTCGCAAGATCAGCCTCGACTTCGTTTTCAACAAATTGACCAGTTAGCTCACTATCAGGCATTAGCTCGCCCTTTTCATACAAAGCCCACATTTCTTTTGCGTACTCAGTCGCTTGTAGCTCAGGCGCAAACTGGCTGTAGTAATCTCGTATATTATTGATATCGCGCGCTAACATCCATTCTGCATTGTTATTGGCGGACGCATCTACCGCTTGTGGAAGATCGATAATCACCGGACCATTTTCATCCACCAGAACATTAAACTCCGATAAATCCCCATGGATGATTCCCGCACATAGCATTTTTGCCACATAGCCCATCATCGTTTGATGATCTTCAAGTGCTTGCTCTGGTGACATAACCACGTCGTTCAATCTTGGCGCGACATAACCTTCGTCATCCGTAACCAATTCCATCAAAAGTACGCCGTCAAAACAACCAAATGGTACAGGAACTCTTACACCAGCAGCGGCGAGTTTATACAGAGCATCCACCTCGGCACTTTGCCACATTTTTTCTTGTTGCTCACGTCCAAAACCTGAGCCTTTCTCCATTGCACGCGCTCGACGACTATTACGTACCTTTCGCCCTTCTCGATAGGCGACGGCTTTCTTAAAACTGCGCTGTGTTGCTTCTTTATAAACCTTTGCACAACGGATCGTATCTCCACAGCGCACTATGTACACTGAGGCCTCTTTCCCACTCATTAACTGGCTTGTCACTTCATCAACCAAGCCATCGTCAACTAAGGGTTGTATTCTCTTCGGTATTTTCATGGCGTCGTTATACCCTAGTTCGCGGATGGATGTAATACAAAGTAATCAAATCGAAGTTACTTTTAACATAACGCAAAAAACCGGCCCAAAATAATGGACCGTTTTTTTCGGTGAATTGCCCAGCCAGTTTGCTGTTATGCCCCAGACGAAAAGGCATTCGGCTTATTAAAGACCAGCTAAAGTTATGTGGAGTGCACTTAAATCTGCCAATCACCCCCTAGCGACTTATAAACGCCGACCGTCACTTGCGCTGTTTGCAACCTTGCCGCTAGTTGTCTATCTTGCATGGCTCTATGCTGTCGTTGCGCATCCAGTACCGTTAGGTGATCCACTAAACCAGCTCGATACAATGATTTTGCTTTACTCAATGCTCGTTGAGACGACTTTAGCGCTTGCTCAATACGTTGCTGATTTTCTTGGCTACGCCCATAAGTAAATAACATTGAATCGACTTCGCTGATCGCAGAATCAACCGCCTGCTGATAGCCTAGCAATGCGTTATTCAACCTTGCGTCATTAAGCTCTACCATCGCTTCACCTCGTCCGCCATCAAACACACTCCAACTAATGCCAGCAGATCCCGCCCAACCGAATGAATCACCACTAAACAGATCATCAAAACTGCTCGCCGATAGCCCCGGCGCTCCGGTTAAGTAGAATTTCGGAGAGCGATTGGCTATTGAACCCGCCAGTACTACGATAATTGCTGCTATATCTCGTTCGGCAATACGAATATCCGGACGTTGCTTGAGTAAATCTGAAGGTAAACCCGTCGGGATAACATTTTCAATGACTGGTACATTTTGTTTGCTTGCGAGGCGAACATCCATTTGGCTCAGTGACTCTCCCAGCAAAGTCGCTAAACGTTGTTTATGAACTTGCTGTGCAATTTGCAGTTGAGGCAGCAAAGATTGTGTTGCTGATAACATGGTTTGCGCTTGAGCAAGATCTAAATCCGATCCGTAGCCACTGCGAACCACTTTCTTCACTAAATCGAGGGTCTTTTGTTGGTCTTCAATATTTGCATTAAGAAGATCAATTCGAGCCTCTGCACCCCGGAATTGGATGTAATTGTGAACTAAATCAGCAGTCAGTAATGTCGTTAATCCGCTTTGGTAAATTTCCGCTTGCTCAACGCGAATCTGCGCTGCATTGGCTTGACGGTCAATACGACCAAACAGATCCAACTCCCACATAACCGATGCGCCCACAAATCCGCCGTCATGTTGATTGTCGAGTATGGTCATATTACCCAATTGTGCAGGTAATCCTGCGACACTCTCGCCGATGGGATTTAATGCAGGTCCCATTAACGAATCATTCTTGCTCAACTGATAGGTATAGTATCCTGCACCTAAGTTGACACTCGGCACCTTAAATGACTCAACCACTGAGTGATAACTCTTTGCCATATTAATTCGCTCGGCGGCCATCTTTAACGGTATGTTTTGCTGCTGAAGATCAGTAACTAAATCATTGAGAGTCTCATCCTGGAACTGTAGCCACCAGTACTGCTGATCGGTCACCGATTGATTATCCGCATAGAGGTAACTTTGCGCGATATTTACCATTGGCGGTTGATAATCGGGACCAACAGAACAACCAGTGATAATTAGCGATAATCCTATCGGAGCAAGCTTTAACGCTCGACTAAGCTTTATTAAATTCATGATTTACGCCCTTCTTACTCCGGTAGTTTCGCTTGGCTAAGTTCAGCTTGAACAGGCTTGAGGTCAGACGATATTCCATCTGAGTTCTGATCATGCTTATCTTGTTTATGCTCATTATTTCTATACGCTAAGCAGTAAAGCGCAGGCATAATAAATAAAGACAACACCGTCGCGGCAG
>ERZ794982.255-NODE-255-length-11907-cov-4.839183_pt1 | contig 11907 bp, 6 predicted proteins | sample MGYA00433071_ERZ794982 | MGnify/ENA primary metagenome ERZ794982 (study PRJEB30140, sample SAMN00862574) | bioreactor metagenome | study: EMG produced TPA metagenomics assembly of the Bioreactor inoculated with sediment Metagenome (bioreactor metagenome)...
GGAAGCCTCTATTACCTCCAACTTCTGGAATGCAGCCATCAACGCGGGGCTAACCGCGAACCAAATAATGGAATTGGCTGGCATCTTCGGCTGGGACATCGACTTCGCTCTTGATATTCGTTCTGGCGATAGCTTTAAAATTCTTTACCAAGAAAAGATAGTGGAAGGTGAAGTGGTTGATCGCGGTCAGATCATTGCCGCTGTATTTACCAACCAAAACGATACTTTCAAAGCCATCTTGGATGATAAAACCGGTAACTACTTCGACGAGAATGGTCGAGCAATGAAAAAAGCATTCTTACGCTCGCCACTCGATTTTCGCCGTGTAACTTCAAACTTCAACCCTAATCGTCGCCATCCAGTAACAGGCAAAGTGCGCTCTCACCGAGGCACAGACTACGCGGCCCCAGTTGGCACACCGATTTGGGCTGCGGGCGATGGTATTGTACAGAAGTCGAGTTACAACCAGTTCAACGGTAACTACGTGTTTATTAAACACAGTAATACCTACATCACCAAGTACCTACACTTAACTCGCCGTATGGTGAAGACCGGGCAACGAGTTAAGCAAGGTCAAACCATTGGTACCTTAGGTGGCACAGGTCGAGTCACAGGTCCTCACCTTCACTATGAGTTCTTGGTTAATGGCGTACATAAAAACGCCAGAACAGTGAAGCTGCCGCAGTCGAAATCTCTGGTAGGCAAAGCCAAACAAACCTTTATGGCTAATGCCGATATCAGATTGAAAAAGCTTGAACGCTATCGTGAACTACTGGCTTATAACTGATTCAATACTCTATATCTGACTTATAAAAAGCGCTGGATAACCAGTGCTTTTTGTTTATTTAGCCTCAACTAACTCAGGATCCGTCACTTCCTGTTGTGGTATTTTGTTGCGCCCTAGCATCAACAAGCACGGCGTTAATACCAAGGTCAGCAATGTCGCAAACGCTAGACCACCAGAGACGGCCGTGGCGAGTTGTGACCACCACTGGGTGCTTGGCGCACCAAATTCAATTTTCTGATTAAGCAGATCGATATTCATTTCTAATACCATTGGAAGCAGACCAAGAATAGTGGTCACGGTAGTGAGCAGTACAGGTCTTAAACGTTGTACACCCGTACGTAAGATGGCTTCTTTTTTCTCTAAACCTCGACGACGCAATTGGTTATAGGTATCAATCAAAACAATGTTGTTGTTCACGACGATCCCCGCTAATGCGATGACACCAATACCTGACATAACCACACCAAATGGTCGCTGGAAAATCAACAAACCTGCAAATACCCCTACGGTAGAAAACAGCACCGCACTCAAAATAAGAAAAGCTTGATAAAAGCTATTGAACTGAGTGATTAGAATCAGTGCCATCGCCACCAAGGCAACTAAGAAGGCGTTTTGTAAAAATGCTGATGAGTTTTGCTGCTCTTCATTTTGCCCGCGCAGTTTAAATTCCACCCCATTAGCAAATTGAATTTCACTCAAAGCCTGCTCGATCTTGGGTAGCTCAAGAGCTAGGTTATAACCTTCTTTAATATCCGCCTTAATACTGATAATACGATGCCCGTCAACACGATGAATAGTATCTTGCTTATGATCGGGAACAATACTGGCAAAGTTGGTGATCGGCACCATACCTAATGCAGTTTTAACTCGCAGCTCATCAAACTTACCAATGTCGCGTTTTTCTTGTGGGTAGCGAACGATGATATCGACTTCTTCGGTTGAATCATCTGGTAAATAGTCACCTATTTTCAAACCATTGGTGACAAACTGAACCGTATTACCGACTAAGGTAGCGTCTGCGGCAAAACGTGATGCATCATCACGACGAATATCTATCTGCCAATCGATACCCTCTTTACTGGAGTTATCATTGACGTTGGTCAGTGCTGCATTGTTGTCAGCCCAGTCACGCACTTGTTTCGCCGCAGCATCCAACTCACTAAGATTGAGCGAAGACATTTCAATCACCAAATCACTTTCTACTGGCGGTCCCGCATCTGGGAATTTGTATTCGATTTCAACCCCGGCGTATTGATCAGTTTTGTGCTTTAGCTCATCAATGATCGCTTTCACTTTTCGGCGATACTGCCAATCTACTGGTGTAATTTGGATCTGGCCAATTTCGTCATCCCCTCCAGTTCGAGTGTAAACACTTTCAAACTCATTATGACCCAGCATCATCTGTTCTATATCACGCATAATGTCATCTTTCTCATTAATAGAAAGATCACCATAAGAGCGCACTTTGACAGTAAAGAATGGCGGATCGACTTCAGGGAAGAACTCCGCCCCTAAGCCCGCTTTGTTATATGCAGCCCCTACGCCAAATGCCAATGCAATGGCTAACAACAGAATCTTAATTGGGTGTTGAAGCGCAACATTAAGGGTGTGGTAATAGAGTTTAGTAATACCTGTTGCTTGTGAGAAATCACCATCATGCAGCGCTACCATCTGCTTTCTGCTCTCGGAGGTGACATTTTGCGGTTTACCGAATAAGCCCCCTAGCACAGGAACAAACAACATTGCCATGACCAGTGAAGCTGCCAAGGTAGCAATCAGAGTTAACGGGAGGTATTTCATGAATTCGCCAGTGATATCTGGCCAAAATAGCAATGGTGCAAATGCCGCTAACGTGGTCGCCGTTGATGCCGTAATTGGCCATGCCATTCGCTTAGCCGCATCTCGGTATGCCTGTTTTCTTGGCGTACCTTCTTGCATACGCCGGTCTGCAAATTCAGTCACCACAATAGCGCCATCAACCAGCATTCCGACCGCCATAATAAAGGCGAATAGAACAATAATATTTATCGTGATACCAAATACCGATAACGCCAATAACCCGGCTAAAAACGACCCCGGGATTGAGATACCAACCAACATTGCAGTGCGCATTCCCAAGATAGCAATGATGACGATTACCACCAAAATGATCGCTGACAAGATGTTATTTTGCAGATCATTGAGCATCATTTTAACGTCGTCAGACTGATCCCAAGTGTATTTCACCAACAAATTGTTCGGCCATTCCTGGCTTTTTTGCGCTTCAGTCAGTACCGCTTTAACCAGTGCGACAGTTTCAATTATGTTCTCACCGGCTCGCTTGCTCACATCAAGCACTACAGCGGATTCGCCATCTAAACGAGCATAACTTTCCGGGTCACGAAATGCACGGCGTACACTGGCAACATCAGCAAACGTGATCACTTGCTTGCCATCAACTTTGATCGGCAGTTCAAGTACATCTTTGATTGAGTCAAAAACCGAAGGGACTTTAACCGAAAAACGCCCATAGCCCGTATCAACAAAACCAGCAGCAACCACTCGGTTGTTCAACGCGACCAAGTTATAAATATCGGCCTGATCGAGCCCATAGCTTTCCATTAATAATGGATCGACAATGATCTCAACAATGTCTTCACGGTCACCGGCGATGTTGACTTCTAACACTTGGCGGTAGCTTTCTAGTTTATCTTGTAATCGGCGAGCGATTTGCACAATGGTACGTTCTGGAACGGTACCGTAGAGAACTAAAGAGAGTACCGGCTCTTCCGATGCTAAGGTTACTTCATTGACGGTTGGCTCATCGCTATCAGCCGGTAGTTTAGGCTTGGCTAAATCCACGGCCTCTCGCACATCCGCCATCGCTTTATTCAGATCCATGCCAACTGAAAATTCCAGCATCACTGACGCATGTCCTTCGGAAGCCGTTGAGGTCATTTCCTTCACGCCTTCAATGGAACGCAGTTCTTGTTCTATCGGACGAACCAATAATCGCTCTGCATCAACGGGGGATATCCCTTGGTGACCAACAGAAACGTAGATAATCGGAATAGTGATATCGGGGCTGGATTCTTTGGGGATGGTGATATAGGTGATCACCCCTGCAATCAAAATAAACACCAACAATACCAACATAGTTCGCGTGCGCGACAAAGCAGCATCAATTAGACTAAACATACCGCCTCCTACTGGTTAACTTCTTGAACAGGAACCTCAACCGCAATCACTCGATCACCATGCCGAACAAAACCTTGTCCAGTGGTGATGATGCTCACTTGTTCGCCCAGTCCTGTTAGCCAAACTCCATCTTGTTCCGCTTTAACTAATTGAATTGGAATAAATTTAACTTTGTTCTCATCGACCAGCGTTTTCACCCCGAGATTACCAACTTCATCTAATGCCAACATTGCCGGAGTCACCTTAACCGCCAACTGATCTTTAAGATTCAGTTCGACTTCTGTACTCACGCCGGCAGGGATCAGTTGTTGAGGATTAGCCACTTCAATTTCGATTGGGAAGGTATTGGTAGAAGCAGAAGAAACGCGTGAAATATAGCGAACACTTCCTGTTGTTTGCTGACCATTGATAAAGCGAACCGTTGCCGATTGGTTGAGCTTAAGATCTTGAATATGACGCTCGCTGACATCCGCCTCAATGACGATTTTACCCAAATCAATTAAGGTCGCAACGGGGTCTCCAACACCGACAAAATCACCTTTTTCAATAAAAAGATAATCAACAATACCATCAAATGGGGCACTTACCTTGGTATTGCGCAGCGCCAATTTAGCGTTGCTTACCATCGCCTTTGCTTCCACTAGTGAGGCTTGTGCGTTGGCAAAGGCAACCTCACCTTGCAGCCCTTTACGCTTCAATGATTGTGCGGCTTTAAACTCCTTCTCCCTCACCTCCAACATGGCTTGTGCTCGCTGCAATTGGATCGCCAAGTCACGGGTGTCGATAAGTGCAATGACTTGATTACGCTTAACTATGTCACCTTTTTTTACCTGTAAGGAAATGATTTTCCCCGCGATTTCGGCCCCCAACTTAGCTTCACGATCGGGAGCGGTTCGGCCATATAGGTCAATGGTCTTGTGAGTCGATTGAGCGTTAAATACTTGGAAGGCAACTTTAGCTAAAGGGATGGCTGTATCTTTATTCTGGTTTGGTGGTGGGCTCTCTTCTGAGGTCGAGATTCCCATCGCTAACCAAGCACCAAGCACCATGATTAAAATGAGAGAAATAAAATAGGGTCTTACTGATAAAAAACGAAATAGAGATAGCTTAGCCATAATAATCCTTATACTTCAGAAGCAAACATCCAGTGCGCTTGATATTCCTTTTTACTGTTTTTTATCTATTTTTATTCAAAAAGGGCAACATTAATCTTTAGCTACGGCTAGCATAACAAGGCTGAACGAGATAACAAGTTCACAAAAAATAACACTTGCACTAACAGACGCAAACATGATTATGGTCATTAATTCGCCAGTCTTTTTATTGCGACAAAAAAAAGCTGCCTAAGGCAGCTTTGCTATTTTTTATTCGTGCATTAAACGCTAAATGATGCACCGCAACCGCATGTTGTCGTCGCATTTGGGTTATTAACGAAGAAACGTGAACCTTCCAAACCTTCCATATAGTCGACTTGACCACCGATTAGATATTGAAGACTCATTGGGTCAACCACTAAGGTCACACCGCTGTTAACAATGGTAGTATCACCTTCGTTAACGTTCTCATCAAATGTAAAGCCGTATTGGAAACCGCTACAGCCACCACCAGTGATGTACACTCGCAGCTTTAAATTTGGGTTTTCTTCTTCAGCAATCAAAGTGTTTACACGCTTTGCTGCCGCATCAGAAAATGTTAGGGGAATATTGGCTTCGCTCACACCGACCTCTCTCACTTGTCTCTACTGCTTATCTAGCACCAATGTTTGGTCGTATTTTGCACAGCAGTTATGTTTTATTGATTAGATGATTATCTAATACCTGAGTGCAGCGTTCAAGTATTCACCACCGAATGAATGATTTCAGACTATTACAACCTACTATCTTCGCCATCATTACGCCACTTTGGTCTAATTTTGCCCAGAATATGTGGGAAAACGTTTTTCATGGCTTATTTGGCAGGTACAATGCGTTCCTAAATTGGTCCGAGCAATCATAAAGAGGATATATCAATGACCAAATCAGCAGACCTGTATGAAAAAGCGCAAAAAACCATTCCTGGAGGAGTCAATTCTCCCGTTCGTGCTTTTAACGGTGTTGGTGGTGCTCCCATTTTTGTTGAGCGCGCTGATGGCCCTCTTATTTTTGATGCCGACGGCAAAGCTTATATCGACTACGTCGGTTCTTGGGGACCAATGATCCTAGGTCATAACCACGCATTGATCCGCGAAGCGGTTATTGATGCTGCACAGCGTGGTTTAAGCTTTGGTGCACCAACTGAATTAGAAATCAACATGGCTGAGCTTGTTAGTGAACTCGTACCTTCAATGGAACAAGTTCGGATGGTGAGCTCAGGCACTGAAGCAACCATGAGTGCTATCCGCTTAGCACGTGGCTTCACTGGTCGTGACAAAATCATGAAATTTGAAGGCTGTTACCATGGTCACGCAGACAGCTTACTCGTAAAAGCTGGTTCTGGCGCACTTACTCTAGGCCAACCTAGCTCTCCAGGTGTACCAGCCGATTTTGCGAAATACACACTAACAGCAACGTTCAACGATCTTGATTCAGTACGTGAGCTATTTGCTGCGAACAAAGGTGAAATCGCCTGTATCATTGTTGAGCCAGTCGCTGGCAACATGAACTGCATTCCACCAGTAGAAGGCTTCCATCAAGGTCTACGCGAAATCTGCGATCAAGAAGGCGCGCTACTGATTTTTGATGAAGTAATGACTGGCTTCCGCGTTGCTCTAGGTGGCGCGCAAGCTCACTACAACATCAAACCTGATCTAACCACTCTCGGTAAAGTGATCGGTGGCGGTATGCCAGTAGGTGCATTTGGTGGTCGTAAGGAAGTGATGCAATACATCGCCCCTACTGGTCCAGTTTATCAAGCAGGTACACTTTCTGGTAACCCAGTAGCGATGGCTGCGGGCTACGCCTGCTTGAATGTACTTCGCGCTGAAGGCAACGAAGAACGTTTAGCACTGATCACCAAGCAACTTGCAAAAGGCTTCAAGCAGCTAGCAGACAAACACGGTATCCCGCTAGTGGTGAACCAAGTTGGCGGCATGTTTGGTTTCTTCTTCACTGAACAAGAAAGTGTAACTTGCTACGACGACGTAACTAAGTGTGACGTTGAGCGTTTTAAGCGTTTCTTCCACCTAATGCTGAAAAATGGCGTTTACCTCGCACCTTCAGCGTTTGAAGCTAGCTTTACCTCTCTCGCTCACGGCAGCAAAGAAATTGAAGCGACACTCAATGCAGCCGATCGCTGTTTTGAGATCTTAGCTCAAGAGGCTTAAGCACAACAAACGTAATAAAAAGGCTGCTTCGGCAGCCTTTTTACTGCCAATTTACAACCACTAAAAGCCCTATCACAATCAATATTAGTGCAAACCATGGTATGCGTTTTTTAGCGGGCTTGTTTGCCTCTCCAGTACACTTGTCGTTATTGCAACACCCCATCAATTTAACTCTCCGTTATAAGACTCTCGCATACTCAAGTAACCTCAAGATATTTGGCTCAGCGAGAAATATTAGCATCATAGATAATACGCTGACTTTGGTGTCAAACGACTGTGAAATAGGTTGCTATTACACATCATCGTTTTCCTGAAACTGAAATGAATGAATAACTCTCAATCCAATATCTTGAAGTCACTTGGCTATCAAGCCATTATACTCTATATCTTGGTTACCAATTGGACGACATTGTGTCAGAAAAAATTAAAATCACCTCAGGGCACTGGGTTTTGGTCGCATCACTGCTTGCCGCTGCTTTCGCCTGTTTTTTATTAGTTGAGCCTTACATCAACTCAATTGTGATGGCATTTATCCTGTCACTATTGATGTTCCCTATACATGAGTGGATTGAGAGCAAACTACCAAATCACAAAAACATCGTTTCGCTGCTGTCATGCATCGTACTCACTTTTATTATTGTGATCCCATTACTGTTTGTTTTCGCCGCCATTGTCCAGCAAGGCACTCTATTTTCTCAGAATGTCTATTACTGGGTAACCCATGGTGGTATTCAAGAAGTATTTGCTCATCCTTGGGTAGTCAAAGGACTCTCTGTCATCAATACCTATTTACCATTTGAAGAGATAAAACCACAAGAAATAGCCCAGCGCGTAGCTCAATTTGCAACGACTTTTGGCACTAACATTGTTGGCTTTAGCGCCAAGGTGTTGGGAGATGCCACGAGCTTCTTAATGTCATTCTTCTTAATGCTATTTGTGCTGTTTTTCTTGCTGCGTGACCACGATAAAATCATCTCAGCGATGCGCCATATCTTGCCACTATCGAGAAGCCAAGAAGACAAACTACTTAACGAAGTAGAAAAAGTGGCAAAATCAGCGGTCATGGGTTCATTCCTTACCGCGATTGCACAAGGTCTCGCCGGTGGTTTTGGTATGTGGCTAGCGGGGTTCCCAGGGCTATTTTGGGGTACCATGATGGGCTTTGCTTCATTCATTCCCGTTGTCGGTACAGCATTAATTTGGATTCCTGCCACCCTTTATCTATTTATTATTGGTGAGACTTCATGGGCGATATTCCTATTGGTGTGGAGCATAGCGATTGTGGGATCAATCGATAACTTGTTACGACCACTGCTGATGCAAGGCAGCGCTGGCATGAATACACTGATGATATTCTTCTCATTGTTAGGTGGTTTGCATTTATTTGGTTTAATCGGTTTAATTTATGGTCCGATCATTTTTGCCGTTACCATGGTGCTTTTCTATATCTATGAAGAAGAGTTCTCTGACTTCTTAGACCAACAAGATAAGAGTTAGCACGCACGGGAGGATTATGAGAGAATCCTCCCTCTTTTTTCATTCAGTCGAGCAACACCATGTCTGCCTATATTGCACCCAGTCAGATTGCACAACGTCAGCTTGCTTACTTCGAAGGTAAGCATGTACTAGTCGCTGGCGAAGCCGAAGATCTTTTCCCGGTTGAGCTATCAAAGCATTGTGAATCTGTCACTGTATTTACCACTAACTACGGTTACTACCGACAGCTGCAAGCAAACTCAAGTATTGCTTCAGTGTTTGGTGCAGAATTTGATCAACCCACTCAAGCAGATCTGTTATTGCTATATTGGCCAAAAGCGAAAGCCGAAGCAGAATATTTATTATCGATGCTAATGGCGAAGCTAGGCAACGGCACTGAGATCGTGGTGGTTGGTGAAAATCGCTCGGGTGTAAAAAGCGTTGAGAAAATGTTTAAGGCTTACGGTCTGATCAATAAATATGATTCAGCTCGCCGCTGTTCATTTTATTGGGGGCAATGTACCCAGACTGTCGAACCATTCAACTTACAAGACTGGTTCAAAACCTATAACGTTAGTTACCAACAACATAATTTAACCATCAAAAGCCTGCCGGGCGTATTTAGCCATGGCGAATTTGATATTGGTAGTCAGTTATTGCTTGATACCCTACCAAACTTACAAGATAAAGTGCTCGATTTTGGCTGCGGTGCCGGCGTAATTGGTAGCGTAATGGCCATTTTAAACCCTGGCATTGAACTTGAAATGTGTGATATCAGTGCGCTGGCGATTGAATCATCAAAAGCAACCTTAGCGGCAAACAACCTGCAAGGTCGTGTTTTTGCCTCTGATGTGTACTCTGATTGTGCTCAAGATTACCAATTTATCATTAGCAACCCACCATTTCATTCCGGCTTGGATACCAGCTACAGCGCGACTGAAATGCTATTAGCGCACGCACCAAAGCAACTTAGTTCATCCGGTGAACTGCTGATCGTCGCCAACAGTTTCTTAAAATACCCGCCCATTATTGAGCAAGCATTTGGAAATTGCGACACTCTAAATAAGACCAGTAAATTCGCCATTTACTACGCTAAAAAATGATAAAAACACCCAGAGAGCCAATGTTTTCTGGGTAATTTACCGCTCTCACATAAATTTCTGCGCTACTTACCACGCTTTAAGTCTGACTTACTTGTCAAAGTAAAAAAACTCGTTAATTTTGTCATTTAGGGAATATCTACATTTTTAACGCCGGTGTTTTTCTATCCGGTTTTCATGGAAAGTCATACTCTTATTATGTTTAAGTTGTATAGAAAGCAGAGATTTAAGCGTCTTCAAAATACCTTAATGGCAGCGTTTTTAGCGTTGAGTATTACGCCATTAACGGTAACAGCACTTTTTTTCTTACACTCTCACAGCCAAGATTTGCAAGAGCAAAGCACTTCTTATCTTATTTCCGTGCGTGACAGTAAGCACCAACAAATCACCGATTACCTTAATGCACGAGAGTCCGAAGTCATGGGCTTTGTGCGCTCTGAACTTGCTTATGCGAGTGGTGGTCGTTTCTATGGTCTGGTCAATGCATTTCAAAGCCTCGGTCTCGATATCGAGCAAGCCAGAGAATTCGCGCAAAAACGCTACATTCAAGGTTCCGGCGATCAGATAAAAACGTCAATTTTACCTGAGTCCCCCGTGTTTAATGGCACCGAGCGTTATCGTCTGCTCCACAAACGCTACCATAGAGCCTTTCTAGAACTGCTAACGCGTTCGGATTTTGACGATATTTTGCTGGTCGATATCAACGGCAATGTGACCTACTCAATTTTCAAGCACGCCTATTTCGGTACTAACTTACTCGACGGAAAGTATCAACAAGATAACCTAGGTCTTGCTTTTCAAAACCTGCGCGATGAGGTCATGGAAAATCGAAAATCCAGCCAGGACTACACACCTGTGGTTTTTTCTGATTTCGAAAACGACCAAGACAAAAACTACGCTTGGATTGGCGCTCCGATTATTCAGCAGGGTTATCTGCACAGTTATGCCATGTTTAGGCTACCAAACAACAGCTTAACTAAGCTAATAGCCGACAATAGCAATGTCTGGTCGACCAAAACATTGCTAGTAGGCAAAGACCAAAAACTGCGCACCTTATCCTATGAGCAAAAAGACGTAGACAACAGTCAATCAATTATCGATCGCGCCTTCACCCAACCTACCGCAGTCGGAACATTTATAAACTCACTTGGTGAAGAGATCATTGCCGCTCACAGCCACATTCAAACTAAAGGATTAGATTGGGCACTCGTGGTCGAGGTACCAGAGAAAGAAGCATTCGCACGTATCAAGCAATTAGAAACACTATTCGTATTCGCCATGTTGTGCGCTATCGTACTTGTTATCATGGCTTCTCATTATCTGTCGAACTTTATTACTGCTCCGCTGCTTAAATTAACCTGGTCTGCAGAAAAGGCTTCAGCGGGCGATCTTAATGCAGAAATCAATACTGAACGTAAAGACGAAATAGGTCGGCTTGCGATTGCCTTCGAGCGAATGCAACGTTCTATTCGAGAGAAAATGCAGCTCATCAAAGAGCAAAATGAAGAACTTGAAAACAACATCAGGTTGATTCAGAAAAAGAATGAAGAGTTACAGCTCGCCAATAAACTCAAAGATGAATTCTTGGCAACAACATCCCATGAGCTACGTACTCCATTGCACGGTATGGTAGGTATCGCAGAAGCCTTAGTCTCAGGCGCTAATGGTCCTATCCGCTCAGAACATAAGTACCAGTTAGACATTATCATTAGTAGTGGTCAACGCTTGGCGACACTGGTTGATGATCTACTCGATTACCACAAGATGCGTTATGGCAATATGGATATCGATACCAATGCGGTCGATTTGTCCAGTGCGACACGATTAGTGTTAGAGCTCTCATCTCACCTACTGGGTAATAAACCCATTCGTATTATTAACCAAGTACCGTCAGAGCCTGTATGGGTTGCCGCTGACCCTCAACGTCTAGAGCAAGTGCTTTATAACTTAGTCGGTAATGCGATTAAATACACCCGCGAAGGCAAGATCGTCATCTCTGCCAATATTGTCGATGCGAAAATGCGCGTCCAAGTTGTGGACACTGGGCAAGGGATTCCTGCCGATCA
>ERZ794982.256-NODE-256-length-11683-cov-3.950894_pt1 | contig 11683 bp, 8 predicted proteins | sample MGYA00433071_ERZ794982 | MGnify/ENA primary metagenome ERZ794982 (study PRJEB30140, sample SAMN00862574) | bioreactor metagenome | study: EMG produced TPA metagenomics assembly of the Bioreactor inoculated with sediment Metagenome (bioreactor metagenome)...
GGTTGCGGTATGTGCGTCACCGGCGGCCATTATTTTAGCGCCGACTTCTGGTGACGTGGTTATCGCGGCTGAGAAATCGGGAATGGCACTTGATTTGTTCGCGGTTCAAACGGTACTTCCTGTTTCAATCGCCGCGATTGCCGTTATGTCTGTTGCTGCGTATTTCTGGAATAAATACTTAGATAAGAAAGAAAATACCCCAATGGAGCGTATTGACGTATCTGAGATCGAAGTGAAAGCACCTGCTTATTACTCTGTACTTCCGTTTCTACCGATTATCGGAGTATTTCTCTTTAACGGTCGTACGTTGCCTGGCTTATCGCTTGATATCTACACTATCGTCGTACTTTCAATCTTCGTCGCGGCACTCGTTGATTACGCAAGTAAACGCTTTGATGGTAAAGCAACACTCGAAGACCTTGAGTCTTGTTATGAAGGTATGGCGGATGCATTTAAAGGCGTTGTGATGCTATTAGTGGCTGCAGGTGTATTTGCCCAAGGTCTTATGTCTATTGGCGCAATTGATAACCTACTTCACCTTGCTGAAACAGCTGGTGCGGGTGGTATTGCATTGATGTTGATCCTAACAGGCTTAACTGTTGCCGCTGCAATTGCTACTGGTTCAGGTAATGCTCCTTTTTATGCTTTCGTTGAGCTCGCTCCGGCGTTAGCCGCCAAAATGGGACTTAACCCAGCATTCTTAATCATTCCAATGTTGCAAGCATCTAACCTTGGCCGAACTATTTCACCTGTTTCAGGTGTCGTTGTCGCCACTTCAGGTATGGGTAAAATTAGCCCGTTTGAAGTCGTAAAACGAACTTCTGTTCCCGTTATTGGTGGATTAATTACGGTAATTATTGGTACGTTAATCCTAGTTCCAATGTACGCATAGTGACCACAAACTAAACACTTCATATAGGGCGTACTGATTGCGCCCTTTTTTATTTAAGCTTGCTCTTTTTTAACTCTTTTCACGCGGTACATCGCACTATCTGCCTGCTTTAACAATTGTCCCAAATCCGTATTGCTATCCGTCGAATAATTTATGCCAATACTTGCGCCAACAAACATCGACTGTCCGCAAAAAATCATCGGTTGTGAGAGATCTTCGGTTAAACGCTGCGCAAAGCCTTCTACATCTTGTTGGCTGATGTGTCGTAACATAATCACAAACTCATCTCCGGCGAGCCTTGCTACACAATCATGTATTCTTACTTGCGCTAACATTCGCGATGCAACCTGTTGTAAAACAAAATCCCCAGCATCATGGCCGTATTTATCGTTGACGAGTTTAAAGCCATCAAGATCAATATATAGAATGGCAAAGCCTGCACGTATGCAATTCGGATCAGACAAGGCGTTTTCCATCATTAGATAGAGCTTGGTTCTATTCGCTAATCCAGTCAGCGCATCATGGTGTGCTAAATAGCTTAACCGCTCCATTTCTTTGACACTTGATAAGTCAGAAAACATGTAAAAATAGTCTACTTTGTCACTATTGCGTGACCGTGCTATTTGGCTTGCTTTGACCAATAACGGAACAGTGCGTCCATCACCAGCAATTTGTGATATTTCCCCTTGCCAGAACCCATATCGATTTAGGGATAGCTCAATGCTTGTCGATAATTGATTAAACTGCTGGCTAGCAAATACTTGTTGCGGCGTTTTACCGATGCATTTTTTTTTATCTAGGCCTATTAATGTCGCCATTGCACTATTAACCATTGAAATCAGATTGTTACAATCGACAATCATCATTGCTTCTGCGTTATTTTCAAACACTGAACTTGCGACACGGTGACGCTCAGTTGACTGTTCAATTTCAGTAATATTCTCTATGCAGACTAAATAGCGATTCACTTCAGGTAGCTTTGTACTATGAATATTGAGCACTTTATCCATGTTAAAAGTCACATTCCTAGGTAAAGTCAGTGACTCAAAGATAGCTTCAATGGTCAGGTCACCATGTGTCATAGCTTTGATATCTGTATCAAGCAACTCGCCTGTGTGTTCGCTAAATAACTCTTCCGCAGCCTTATTGTGATGAACAATTACCCCAGTACTATCGACCACCAATGTCGCAAATCGAATCGTGTCTAATACTTTGTTCGCAAAATCTTTCTCTGCATTCAGTTTTCTAAGCGCATAAATAACATGGTCTTCCTTGGCATCACTCCTTTCAAGCATATGAGTAAAAGAATTGAACAATAACTCCATCTCATCTCGACCAGACTTTCTGTTTAGATGATCTCGCTGATGCCTGTTGGTCACTTGTTGCATCACAATAGACAATTGCGAAATAGGATTGAGCACTAATCGATTGAATGTCAGGTAAAATACCATCCAAACAACCAGAAACGCCCCAAGAAATAATATGGAATGGTAAAGCGATTTTTGTATAAATAGCGTTATATCTGTCTTAACAGACTTCATGACTAAGACCGCTTCACCCTCTTGTTCGGGGATAACGACAGTGACGATAAGTTCAGTGTCTGTTTGCCACGAATCGGCTTGAGTCATCTTTTGCCATGAATCCTTGCTCACGTCGATTGTGGCCCCTTTAAGGAGAACGCGTAATTGTCCGTCGGTTGAATAGATAGCTATATGTGTGAGCTCTGGAATGAGATCTAATCCGAGACGAATCGCATCAACATTCACTCCTGCATTAGTAAGCGGATACGAGTGAGTGAGACGGATACCAATCGACTTTAAGCGCTCAATCTGCTGCAGCGTTTTCATTTCAATAGATTGCATGGTTGAAAAAAACTGCCCTAAGCCAAATAGGGTGATCACTGTAAAAAGTACAGGAATAAGAACCTTCACACGAAGAGAAATCGTCCAAAAGACACGTTGCAATAACGACTTACTCATACCACCACCTGACAAAACCAATATCGCCAATAGTTACGATGACACGGCTAAAAACGGATAGGTAAATTGAAGTCACCTCACTACTCATTAATGTCTCAATTAAAGCGGTAACAGAATCACAGACCCATCTCTTAAAATTGAGTAATGTATTATGTTACTACTCGCGGAAAATAACTTCGTGACTGTGACCTAACCAGATTCCTGATATACAGAGATAATATTTTGGTAATGGTTTTGCTATCAAGCACTTATGTTGTTATCGTCACCAATATGCGGCTCGTGTACGTTTAGGTAAAAGGATTTAGTGATGAGTAAACAAGTGATCACGTTAAATTGTGATATGGGCGAAAGCTATGGACCATGGGTGATGGGTAATGACTCGCAAGTAATGCCATTAATCGATATGGCCAATATTGCCTGTGGATTTCATGCTTCTGACCCAAAAACAATGGCCGACACCGTTAAGCTAGCAATCCAACATGATGTGAAAATTGGTGCCCATCCAAGTTATCCAGACCTACTCGGTTTCGGTCGCCGTACTATTGCCATGACTAGTGAAGAACTCACCTACAGCTTGATTTATCAAGTCGGTGCGTTAAAAGCAATATGTGAAAGCTTCAATACCGAGTTGCATTACATTAAGCCTCATGGCGCACTGTATAATGATATGCTTAATGACCATTCACTATTTGAATCGGTAGTGGATGCCGCATCATGCTTTGCGATCCCATTAATGATGTTAGCTCATCCAAATAACCAACCTTTCCTCGATATCGCTGATCGCTATGAAGTCCCCCTACTATTTGAAGCCTTTGCGGATCGCACTTATATGAGTAATGGAATGCTTGCACCTAGAAGTGAAACAGGCGCGGTATTGACAGAATCAGAAGCGGTAATAAGTCAAGTTGAGCAGATCATTCAATATGGCAAATTAATAACACTCGATGGTGAAGTAATTCAAATTGATGCTGACACCATTTGTGTCCATGGTGACAACCCGCACGCATTGAAGATTCTCGAAGATTTACGCGTAATATTTTGAGGTGAATATGGAACAGCAAATTACGATTTCTCCGGTATCAGAATGTGCATTGCTGATCAGATTTAGTAATAGCGAACCCAATTGTAGCTTACCGTCGATAATTGGCGCAGCCACTGAGCAGCTTTACAATCAATTGAATCATTACATAATGAACATCACTCCATCGGTGGATTCAATATTGGTCGACTATCTTCCTCATCGTATTGGCTTTAAAACCCTCACTTCACGTATTGAGCAGTGTATTATTAGTATCGATGAAAACAGTCTGACATCGTCACAAACTCACCCGCTGGAATTACCCGTTTATTACCACTTAGATGTGGGACCAGACATAAAGCAGTACGAGAACAAAGGCATAACGTTAGCGCAACTGATCGAGATCCACAGCCAACCAATTTATACCGTAGTTGCTATTGGGTTTGCTCCTGGGTTTGCGTTCATGAAAGATGTCGATACACAGCTTCAACTTCCTCGGTTATCAACACCGCGATTGAACGTACCTAAAGGCAGTGTCGCCATTGCTGAGAATTACACTGCGATCTATCCCAATGCTTCACCCGGCGGTTGGAATATTATTGGTAATTGCCCTATTGAGTTATATCAAACAGACAAAGAACCAATGATCCCATTCAAAATTGGTAGCAAAATAAAATTCACCCCGATTGATCGAGACACGTTTTTCAGTTTAGGTGGCACAATTGAGGGAGAGTTTTCATGAACAACGCGGTGTTACAAATTATCAAGCCAGGACCATTAAGCTTAATTCAAGATCTCGGTCGTTTTGGTGTAGCACAGTTCGGTATTACCCAAGGTGGTCCCTTAGATGAATACGCTTACAGTTGGGCCAATTTCTTACTCGGTAACCAAGCCAACTTGCCCTGTATTGAAATCACTCTCAGGCAAGCTGAGTTTAAAGTGGGCGCTAAAAATGCTTTTGCGATATGTGGAGCAGATTTGAGAGCGACGCTAGATGATGAGCCCATCAATAACTGGTCGTCTTTTGTCGCGAACAAAGGGCAAACAATTAAGTTTTCATTGCCTAAAAATGGGCTTCGTTGCTATTTAGCGGTATTTGGCGGATTTAAGATAGAACCACAACTCGGCAGCTGCGCGAGCGTAGAACGAGATAGTCTCGGCGGTTTAACTGATGGCACCCCCTTGCAAGAGGGTGATTGCTTGCAATACCACTCACTGTTAGCTAACCAATATTTTGAACCTAAACAACTCAGCTTTCGTTTCCAACCAGACTATAATCTGCCTGTAACTCTTCGAGTGGTTGAAAGTTATCAGCGAGCATTATTACCCAATCATTTAGTCAATTGGTTCTACCAAACTGAGTTTGAAGTCAGTACCAATATTAATCGCATGGGTTATCGACTACACGGTCCATCAATCGAGATGCCAACCATAACAATGGAAAGTGAAGGTATCGCATTGGGTTCAATTCAACTTCCGCCTGATGGTCAGCCCATCATTTTGCTTAACGACCGACAAACTATAGGTGGTTACCCAAAAATAGGTTGCGTTTCTAGAGTCGACTTACCAAGATTAGCGCAAGCTAAACCTGGACAAAAAGTCTGTTTTGTTAAAGGTCAGCTTGATGAATTGCAAAGCGATTGGGCAATGTGGGCGAACTATTTTGGGTATTAACTCATTAAGAGAATTAATAAAGTTTAAAGCCAGCAAATGCTGGCTTTTTCATAAATACAGCTTCGTTGTTATGTTCATCGTTAGCCTTAGTCGATCAACTCAATCAATAGCCGTACACTTCCGCTAACTCTTGTGGATATCCTCGGCTTTTAGCGAGTAGCTTGGCTCGACACACGACCTGTTCTTGCGTTAATGCCGTCGCATTAGGGTGCATATCTTCAATAGAGGTCGTTGATCCCTTAAACAAATGCCACTTTTCTGTAATTTTACGTACCGCCTCAAGCGCTGAAGACCCCTTTACCACTTCGATGCGTGCATAATTTTGTGCGGCGAATGATACGTCGGCAGCGCGCAGGGTTTCATCTTGCCCAGGAATTTGCTGAGCACCATAGAGCGGTGTACCAAATTCGTTGGCGCTCACATAGCTTGGGACAAAACGGCTCATATGCTCAATGGCCTTTTCACTACGTTCAACACGCACCTGCTCTGACCAACCCTGCATGATTTTATTCTTTAACCGTGTTGGCAATTGAGGCTGTGACGATTGAGCATTGGTACTCACCAATCCATCGTCAAATAAGGTAATGTTTGGCGTCATACCGTGAAGTTGGAACACTGAATTAGTATATGGGGTTAATTGCGCCATACCGTTTTCCGTACCACGTGGTCCATGGAAAATGACCTCTGGCCAAAGTTGTTCGTTTTGCGTCCATTTGGTTACGTACGCCGCCTTAAATTCGACCATTCGTTTTCGTGGGGCGTTGGCTAAATCATCGACAAAACCGGTTTCAAATCCACATGCGTTGATGACGTAATCATAGGCTTGATGATTAATGTTTCCTTCACTTTCTAAAGTGAGTGACCATTGTGTGCCATTCCACTGCATTCCGCTTAAACGAGTATTGGTTTTAAGCTTGCAGTTTGGCAGTTGCTCTAGTACCAACATTGCTGATGCTGCAATTCTAAATACACTCCAACCAAACTCATTAACCGCCACGACGGGATACTTTATATTTTCCAAATCCGCGTGTTGAGCAAAAGGGATCAGCCAATCGTCATAATCAACCGGATGAGCATTTTGTTGCTTTTCCTTCAGTGCTTGTATGTCGTCTCGGTGGTAGAGCTTGAAGTAGTCCTTCGCCGCGCCAAGTACTTCATTCGCTTTATCTTCATTTACCAATGATTGATATACCGCACGGATTTGTTCTAGACGAGGAATTAGCGCCAACGGATCGCCACCATCACTAAAGGGAACAACAATTAATGTCGGTCGACGATTTAAGGTATGTGGGTATAAGCGAACAGATTCAATCGACTGTTTGAGTAGTTCAATACACTGCTCTACCGATATTTCGCGATAAAGGTTGCCACCCGCATGCAAGTGACAAATGGGCGGACCGCTAATTAAGCTGCTGTTTTTCTCGATCAGATCAACATTAACACCGATTTCAGCAAGGTGAAGAGCCGCGGTTGCTCCAGCGATCCCGCCACCAACTACTGCTATTTTAAGATTCGAGATTTGATCAATTTCTTGGGTCATTTGAGTTTGTAATTCATTATTTCTAGCGACATTTTAATGTCTTTGTTCAATGAAGAAAATCACAATTTTTGCAAGGTGATTTCCACTTTTTTTCATCGCAAAAAAAAAGAAAAAAAGCTTGACGCATTTTCAATAGATTGAGGAAAAGCTATCTGTGTGAATAATAACGTTGCTCCAAACGCGGATTCTATTGGCTTAGCGCGTTTGAGTAATAATTACCTTGATAAGTTATCCCTAACTTTATCCACAACTTCTGTGGGTAACTGATTATTTTAGCGTACACAATATCAGCTAAACTCTTTATTTATAGGGACTAACAAACGTTTCATCAGGCTGTTCACAACCAAACCAAGTGTGCAAAAAGCCAGCAACGGCAACAAGATCCACAGTGAGTAATGCACTCTTACTTCTAGGCCAAAACCAAAACTCATGATCGCAGCAACCACTAGTTCAGCGCCAATGATTGCGATCAACCCCGCCACCAAAGCCATAACCCCATACTCTGCCCAAATGGTCTTAATTACGCGTTTTTTGCTCGCCCCTAGTGTTCGATAAAGCTGTATCTCGCTTTGCCTTTGCCCAAGACTCAAACGGAGCAATGTGAAAATAAGTACCGCGCCGGCAATAACACTTAACCCAGCGAGTAACGTCACAGCCCACACAATTTGCTTAACCAATTCTTGAATTTTCGCTCCCATGACTCGGATATCCATCAAACTTACGGTTGGGTGCTGCCTAGACAAGCTATTCAGTAATTGATCATGTTGGTTATCAATACGAAAACTGACCAAGTAAGTTGCTGGTATCTGAGCGAGAACGTCCGGCGAAAAGATAAAATAGAAATTTGGCTTCATATCGCGCCATTCAACTTTGCGTATTGAATCGGCCCTTGCGTCAACTTGCTGGCTATTAATGACAAAGCTCAGCTTATCACCTAACTGAATACCAAGATCGGACGCGACTTGTTGTTCTACTGATACACTCCCGTTCTTTTGCCACTCGCCCTGAAGCAGTTGGTTATGCTGCGGTACGTTATCGGCAAAAGTAAAGTTGATCTCTCTTCTCAATGAATCGTTATCATTACCCCCATTGGAATACTCTTTTGCATCTTTATCATTAATATCCGATAACCGCCCGCGAATTATTGGATAAGCCTCTGAACGTTCGATGCTGTTTTCATCCAGTGCAGCTATGTAAGCCTCTTTTTCGTAGGGCGCGATATTGAGAGCAAAAGCATTGGGGGCATCATCAGGCAAGGTTCTTTGCCAATCAGACAATAAATCCGTGCGTACTAACCACATAACCGCCAACAACATTAATGACAATGCCAAAGCCCCAAATTGCACTGCTGTGGCGAGTGATGAACGATTAATTCGACTCAATGCCAGTTTAAATTCCGTATTCAAAGGCAGTTTGGCAAGTGAACGTGTCGCGAGAACGCTCACTAAGCCTAATACAGCGAATAGTGCTAACATTCCTCCAAACACAAGCCATACCAATAGATTGCTGCTGTAAACCCACAACATCGGAATAACCGGAACCAACACCAATGCATAGCTCCCTCGATTAGCGCGAGTCACTTGAGGCTGCATAACATTTACCGCGTTAATACGCAGCAAATGAATAAATGGAATTCCCAACGCCGGTATGGCAATTAATATGCTGGTAGTAATTGCAATCAATGCTGGTGCAAAGCCGTAGTCTGGCAATGGTGTGGGCAACAAATCGACCAGCGGAATACGTAACAGGTACTCTAAACCGACCCCAAGTATCGAACCAATCAGTGAAGCCCAAACCAGTAAAATTATTACTTGTATACTCAACCAACGGATCAACCATGCCTTTCTTGCGCCCAAGCTTTTTAACATTGCGATGGTTTTCTGCCGCGTAGCAACATAATGCTGGCAAGTTAAAACTAGCGTGGTCGCCGCCATAATAACCACGATGGCCACGGTTAATGACAAGTATTGCTGCGTACGTTGAAACATCTCATTGGTGCGACTTGCACTATTTTGGTCACGCCAAGAATCGCTAGGTGTCAGTTCAACCCCTGCCTTAATTGCTTCAATCTGTTGTTGGCTACCGTTAAGGTATAAATTGTAACGAACACGGCTACCGAGCTGTATCGCCCCGGTTTTTTCAAGATCAGAGTGATGAATATAGGCTGAAGGCATCTGCTGGAACGGGTTAAAACTCAAACCTGGTTCCTCAATTATTCGCCCTGATACCACAAAGTCGGCGTCGCCTACGGTGACAACGTCACCCTCATTGACATTTAACTGGTTAAATAACCGCTCATCCAGCCAAAGCTGAGATGGAGATATGCTATTTTTCAGCTGTCCAGCTTGACTTAATTTCAGTTCACCTTGCAGCGGATAATTGCTTTCCACGGCTTTTACCGTGATTAGCTTCATTGATGAATCACTAAATGCCATGGTTGCAAAACGAACTAAACTTGAGTTCTCTATCTGTTGCTGATCAACTTTAGCGAGCAGCAACGGCGGGATCGGATTCGAGGAGGAGTAAACACTGTCTGCTGTTAAAGCTTCTTTGCCCTGCTTCACAATCACTTGTTCCATACGCTCTGTCAGAGCTGTTAGGGCAAAGATCGAAGCGATAATCAACGTAAGAGCAACAGATACCGGCCACAATTGACCATGACGAATTTCGCTAATGCTCCACTTGTAGAGATAACGGTTCAATTGAGACTGGCTAATCTGCGACATTATTTCGCCTCCAGTTGACCAGCTTGAATGGTCAAGATACGGTCACATTTCGCCGCTAAAGACATGTCATGTGTCACTAGAACGAGCGTCGTACCATGTTTTTTATTCAATTCAAACAACAGCTCAATCACTTTAGCCGCTGTTTTTTGATCTAAGTTACCTGTAGGTTCATCAGCGAAAAGGATCTTCGGTTCAATCATAAAAGCACGTGCCAGCGCTACACGCTGCTGCTCACCACCAGATAACTGCGTTGGCGAGTGATTGATTCGATGCCCTAACCCTACCGATTCAAGTAGCTCCTTCCCTCGCGGCTTGTTTTCTGACTCTCCTTTTAGCAAACAAGGTAGCGTCACATTGTCTAACGCAGACAAGCTCGGAATAAGTAGAAAGCTTTGAAACACAAACCCAACTGATTCACTGCGTATAGCTGCTCTCGCTTCATCATCAAGCTGCGATAAAGAATGCCCAAGCAACTCAACGTCTCCCGCACTCGGTGTATCTAGACCCGCGAGAAGTGTCATCAAGGTCGATTTACCCGCACCGGAAGTACCCACAATCGCGACACTTTCACCATCACCAATCTCAAGATCGATGCTTTTTAAGATTGTTAAATTTTCTTGATTAGTGGACACTGTCTTATGTAGAGACGTTGCCTTAATTACGGATGTTTGCATGTTACGATTTCTTTCCTTATTTCTCGCTTGTATTGTTATTAATCCTGTCGGAGCAACAACACTACTCGTGCTCGGTGATAGCTTAAGTGCAGGCTACCAAATGCCTATCGAAAAAGCTTGGCCTAGTTTATTACCAAATGTGATGGCAGAAAAAGGCAAACCAATCAATGTCGTAAACGGCAGTATTTCTGGTGACACCACAGGTAATGGCTTAGCGCGATTACCTAACCTTTTGACTCAGCACACTCCGGATGTTGTCCTCATTGAACTGGGCGCCAATGACGGCCTGCGTGGTTTCCCGCCCAACTTAATTGAAAGCAACCTTGCGTCAATCATTAACCAGGTTAAAGCCGCTAATGCTACCCCTGTGCTGATGCAGATACATGTATTACCCAATTATGGTAAACGCTATACGCAAGCTTTCTCTGCTTTATACCCCAAAGTTGCTAAGTTACATCAAATTCCATTGCTGCCATTTATGCTCGAACCCATTTTGCGTGACCACCCTCAATGGATAATGAATGATGGCTTACACCCAAAACCCGATGCTCAAGCGTGGATAGCAGAGTTTGTTTCTACACAGCTAATAAATCACCTCTAATTGCTACAGCTCAATATAATTTACCAAGCTTTACGTTAACTTAAGTCTTTGAGCTGTTTGTTTTGGAGAAAACAATGATAATTAAACCAGAAATATCAGGCGTGATTGCACGGAGTGCTCATCCACTCGGCTGTGAAAAAGCAATCCTTCAACAAATTGATTACGTTAAGAAAGCGACTCAGATCAAACAAGGTCCTAAACGTGTTCTTATTGTTGGCGCATCCTCTGGTTTTGGTTTGGCTGCTCGAATCGCACTTACATTTGGTGGTGCGCAAGCAGACACGATTGGTGTTTCGTTTGAGCGTGGGCCTTCTGAGAAAGGCGTTGGTAGTGCTGGCTTTTACAATGACCTCTATTTTAAAAAGCATGCCGAATTAGCAGGACGTCATGCCATCAACATACAAGCTGACGCATTCTCACCGCAAACTAAACAAGATGTGATTGAGGCAATAGAAACCTATTTTGAAGGTGAAGTAGATCTTATCATTTACAGTGTCGCCAGCGGTGTTCGCCCGAACTATCAAACGAGTGAACAATGGCGCTCGGCAATAAAGCCTATTGGTGAGCCTGTCAAAGGCG
>ERZ794982.257-NODE-257-length-11655-cov-3.581983_pt1 | contig 11655 bp, 7 predicted proteins | sample MGYA00433071_ERZ794982 | MGnify/ENA primary metagenome ERZ794982 (study PRJEB30140, sample SAMN00862574) | bioreactor metagenome | study: EMG produced TPA metagenomics assembly of the Bioreactor inoculated with sediment Metagenome (bioreactor metagenome)...
ATACATTTCCGCTAATATGCTGCCCATACTCATACCTCGGGCAAGCGCATGACCATGTTCCCGATAGGTAGCAACGATTTGGTCTTCTTCATCGAGAGCAGACATTACACCGACAGCAATTGCCTCTTCACCAATATAGAGATGAAGAAAGCCACGAATCTTTTCTTGCGCGTAGAGCTCGGCACATTTTTCTTCCAAGCGACGTATTCGCAGCATCCCCTCAAGTTGTTCGATCAAATGCTCACGGTTGATGTGGAGTCTTTTATTCATTTTTCATCGCTCTCCAAAGTCGAAATATCACCTTCGGGAAGACCAAGCTCGCGCGCTTTGAGTAAGCGACGCATAATTTTGCCACTGCGTGTTTTTGGCAGGTTATTTCGAAAGACGATCTCTTTTGGCGCGACAGCGGCACCAAGTCGTTTTCGTGCTAGCCCAAGCAGTGCTTGTTGTAGCTCTTCATCGGCGATGATATTGGGTTTAAGTGCCACAAATGCTTTGACTAATTGCCCTGCTACTGGGTCTGGAACACCGATGACTCCGGCCTCAGCAACCGCAGGGTGCTCCATCAATACGCTTTCAACCTCGAAAGGTCCAATTAAGTGACCAGAAGACTTAATTAAGTCATCTTTACGACCCACAAACCAAAAATAGCCATCTTGGTCTTGCATCGCTAAATCGCCACTGAGGTACCACTGTTCTTTGAAACTCGATTGTTCGGTAAAGCATGATTGGTATTTTTCCTGCTGATTGAGGTAACCGCGAAACATGGATGCCCACCCCGTTTTTAGGGCTAACTCGCCGACTTGCATTGGCTGTGTTTCGATTTGAAACTCACCGCTTTCAGTTGTGGTGATGATTGCCGCTTCAATACCAGGCAGAGGTTTACCCATTGAACCGGGCTTGATGGGTTGGCTAGGAAAATTCGCAATCATGATGCCGCCAGTTTCGGTTTGCCACCAATTATCATGAAATGGCATGTCTAAAACGCGCTCGCCCCATTCAACCGCCTCAGGGTTAAGTGGCTCCCCGACACTGGCCATAAAGCGCAGTTTTGAAAGATCGAATTGTTTAGGCAGCTTATCACCAATTTTCATTAACATTCTGATCGCGGTTGGCGCGGTATACCAAACGGTGACGCGTTGGGTTTGTAAGATTTGGTACCAGCGCTCGGCATCAAACTCGGCTTCATCTACAATCATTGTTACGCCTAAGCAAAGCGGGGCGATAATGCCGTAAGTGGTACCCGTGACCCAACCAGGATCTGCCGTGCACCAATAAACGTCGTCTGGTTTAAGATCCAGTGCATAGTAAGCCGAGCGAATGTGATGTTTTACGGCTTCGTGAACGTGAATCACCCCTTTGGGTTTACCCGTTGTACCACTGGTGAAATGCAGTAACGCCATATCTTCAGCTTGGGTATTCTCACATTCTTGATCGGAGTTGGCGGTTGCCATTAGCTCGTTGTAATCGTAGCAACCTGGTTCGTTATTGGGATTGCCATCAATCAGTAGTACCGCTTTGATATGAGCTAATTCGTGCCACCAACTTTTGAGTTTTTTTCGGTACAAACTGTTTGTTGTGACAATTAGATTGGCATTGCCAATTTCCATACGAGAGCGGATAGGCTCAGGACCGAAGGCAGAGAACAAAGGCGTAAAAACACAACCAGCTTTGAGTGTGCCGAGAGCTGCGATGTAGAGTTCTGGTCTGCGACCTGCAAGAGTAAAAATTCGGCTGCCTTTAGGTAAGCTAAGTTGCCCGAGCAAATCGACAAAGCGATTGGTTTGTTGGCTGAGTTGTTGATAGCTGAAATCAACAATATGGTCATCCTTACTGATCCAACGTAACGCCAGCTTATTTTGAGTGGCGCGATCCGCATGACTATCTAGCGCTTCGTAACCAATATTTAGTCCACCATTGGTAAGCCCTTTGACAGCTGGGGGAGGTTGAATTTGCGCGTCTATTTTAAGGTTAGCGTTATCGGCTAAATCCTGATGGAAAATAGTTTTAAGCATATTTGGCGTCCTGCACTGAAGTGATGAATGCTCAGAATAGGGTGATAACCATGCTAAAAGTATGGTTTATAAGTTTGTCTTTTCCATGTCTTAGTTAAGACTAGGGCAATATTTTGATTTTGCAGCAGAGCAGTGAAGCATTTGGTGTAAGTACAATTCTCGACCAATTAGGCAGAATATGATCACAAACGATTGCTTTTTGAACATTCAGTCGTACTAGGGGTTTACATTACGCGCCCTTGCCATTACTGTATGCACCACACGGAGAGATGGCTGAGTGGTTGAAAGCACCGGTCTTGAAAACCGGCGATGGTTAATAGCTATCCTAGGGTTCAAATCCCTATCTCTCCGCCACATTTATGAAGCCCGAGCCCTTGATTTACAAAGGCTCGGGCTTTTTCTTTGTGTTTGATTTTTGGCATGACACGTACAAGTGATACGATCATGTTTCTACTTAAAGACCGCAACTCAACTTACTACGCGCGCTACTGCTTCTCTCTACAACGAATATCTCTTGGTTTTCCCAAAGAACTTCGTTTTTCCTTAAATACTAAGCAACGTGCTGTTGCGATAGATCGTTTAATGATTGTCATCAGTCATATTCGATCCCATATTGCATCATGCTCTGAAGCTGATGATCCTCAACTGGTAATCACGCATTTAAAGTATGAATTGGCTCGTCTTCGCAAGAACACCTTTGTAGTTACTAGTGTTTACTCAGGAGGCATACCTGCCAAACCTGCGTCCCCTGCACAAAAACGAAAATTGTCAGATGAACGAATCACAAGCCAGAGAGTTTTGGATGATTTTATTCATTCCAAACAATCTACAGGGATTTTGCCCCGCTCTATCCAGCAACTAGAATCCCGAATTCAATCGTTTATCAAGTTCTCTGAAGTTCATGTGTATGATGCGACGCCAAAGCTTGCCATGATGTTCAGGGATGAACTTCTCAGAGCTGGTAAGGCTGAAAAGTCAGTCGTTGAATACTTGGCTGCAGTAAGACAGTTCTACAAGTGGTTATCCCAAAGGGAGGACATAAGTAAGAATGTCTTTGAAGGCGTCACCGTGCAGCGTAAACAGATCAAAGCTTCTGAGCAGCGCCAGAGATGGTCAAGGCAACAATTGATTAATTTGTTTGCTCATCGAAGTTTGAGAGATCCACAAAAAGGTTTGGAACTAACACAAAGCGAACTGGAGGACTATTGGCTCCCTCAGTTGCTTTTATATACCGGGGCTCGTGTATCAGAGATCTGTCAGCTAGATACTTGGGATATTAAATGTATCGATGATATCTGGTGTATTGATATTAACGACAATGGTTCGGGTAAACGATTGAAGTCGGCATCAGCAAAGCGTTTAGTGCCACTACACCCTATTTTGATTAAGTACGGTTTTCTCCGATATGCTCAAACAAGATATGAAAGTGGGCAAGTTAAGTTGTTCAGTTTTAAACCGATGGGAGCAAACATGGACTGGTCTAAGGCGTTTATCAACCGCTTCAGCAAGGTTCTGGATGAATTGGGATATATGGCATCATATCGTCCGACCTTACACAGCTTTAGGCATACTTTTATTGATGAGCTACAACAAATGGATATCTCTGAACATGTTGTCGCAGATCTTGTTGGTCACACAAAACCTACGCTAACTTATGGCAGATACGGGAAGCGAGTTGACTTAGCTCAACTTCAAATCACTATAAATTGTATTAATATTCATGGTATTAGATAGAATGATAGGGGTGTCTTCTTTGACACCCAGTTATTGGCTATCATTGTCGAGGGAAAGGTTTTTGATGACTCAGTAACCTTTCTGCAATGTCGCGAACAACAGACCGATACAGTTCTTCATGATTACCAGAATCTTCATGCTTGAATATGACCTCTTGTAGCAATTCAGCACTGACAATGTGACTTTCGATTACATCAACTAGCCATTTATGTCGCTTTGACTTTGTGAAAACATCCAATTGGGATATTAAACCTGTCTTTACGCAGAGCTTTTCAATTTGATTAAGTATGAGTGTATGTTTGATCTCTCTATCGCCGAGTAGTGCCTTATCAAAGGAACTCTGTAGATTCTTGTCCATGCTTTTTCTTAAACATACAAAGTTTCTTTACGATTCCAAATACATTCTACGTACAAACGCTCCATTCGTTTTACAGCCATAGCGAATATTGGTGGTCAAACTTTAAATCTCCATTACGCAATGAGTGGACCAATCCCCTCCAATTCAACAAAAGAACTAGCCTGTAGGAGGCGGCGAGTTATATGTAATCTCACCCTAAAGCATTAAAATAGCGACATTTAAAGGTAGTACGCTCTTCAAGTAAGTAATAAAATGAACCGACTAATACTACAGTGAGCATATCAACATGTTTCTTATGGATAAAAGTAATCAAGGCGGTACTGGAGCAAAAAAAGGATTCTACTATCAAGACTACTTTGCCACATTACTCGTAACACGAATGCTCTTGGATCGGAACATCAAAGGTATAGGATGTGAGGTTTTTGATGATATAGATATATATCACCATGACAACTCTATTACTTATGTTCAAGTGAAAACAGGGACAGTAGACAAAGAGTGGAATCTTTCTGAGTTAAAAAAACCGAGGAATAATATCGCTGGCACAAAACCTAAGCCCCAAAGTTCAATTCTTCATAAGTCACTACAACAAGACAAAATCAAGGGTGTTAAAAGTAAGTTTATACTAGTTACGGATAAACCTTTATACAGCTCACTAAAATATTTACAGCAACCAATCGAATCTAGGGTTGATATTGAATCACATAAAAAACTAGCTAAGCAGATTGATAACGCTCTTGGAAAAAAATTTGAGTCCCTTAATGGTAATCGCGGAGATTACTGGGTCAATAATACTAAATGGGAAGTTTTCTATGATGTAGATCATATTTGTAAGGATATCGATCTAAACTTAAGAACCTATGCTGAAAATGTTCTTGGTAAATTACTTTCTATAAATCAGGTTCGCGAATTGGGCTCATTAATTTGCAATGAGTCATATAGAAAAAGTCAAGTATCAAAATCTAGTGGAAATCCTGACGATAAAACTATATATCGCCAAGACATGATCAGTTTTGTAAATGAGCGTATAAAAAGTCAAAACTCTGAGCCAAAGGTTTACCCAAAAGAAAGAGCCAAAAAGATCGTAAACCTTTTTCATGAAAATTCTATAAGAAAATGTAACAATTATGGATACAAGCAAACATTCGAATTTTCGGGTTATAGATATAATTATATCGTAGAACAATTGTTAAGTTGGATTGATGAAGTCATAATGAAACCGGATGAGCTAGCAAGCTTTACATCAATTATAACGGCAAATGAGATTCTCAAGAATAGATTAAAAAATGAAGATATTGGCAAGGTCATTTCTAAAACGATTTACAATAGTATAATACGTACTGAGAGCGACTCTCAACCAATTCCCATGGTACTTTTCTCCATTGGAGATAAAGGAGAGCTGAGTTTTGACTCTGTTAATATAGTATTGAAAGAAAATAGTGACGATGAATTATGGCTAAGTACAGTTGATTTAATCAGAGATGAGTTAGATTTAATTGATGCTATTGACAACTGTGTATCTAAAATAATAAAACTAATTGTAGATGATATTGACTTTGCAAGAAATACTATATTGGATTACAAAAATGATGAATATTTGTATAAACATAATGTTAATGACATATTAAGTACCGACAAAGGTTTTTCAGAAACGATTGAAAGGTTTAATTTTTCTATCTTCTTGGTTTATAAATGTACGGATTATGATTCTTGTACAACAGAGGAACAACTTTCTGAAAACATTAATTCTTATTTTGAAAAGACTATTGAAAAATTAGATGAGAATATTGAAATAACTAAAAATGTTAGGGTTGGTGTTTACTTTATTCCTATTCCATGCTGTGACACATTGGTTAACAAATTTAAAGAAAAAGTAGGCGCCTTATGTTAGAACAAAAAGATTTTTTTTATGATAACGCTTCGGATTATATTAAGGAAGCAGCAGAAAAATTATCAAATCCAGTAACATCATCAGTTGGAAGAGATATGATTATTCGTATTCTAGGTGACTGCTCTGAACAAAGAGAAAAGGGGGGGATCTCAGAATTTGACAAATATAAAGGGCTACTAAAACATCTAGTCAAAAAGTCAGGTCTATATCCTTACCTTAATACTGAGTTTGATAACCTTGACCTCGAAGATATTTTTCTAATCGAATCGAACAAGCCTATAAATAATAAAGACTTTGTTTTTCATGCTGCTCAATCAAAAGTATATAACCATATAATTGGCGGTTCAAATATCATCCTAAGTGCACCTACAAGCATGGGAAAAAGTGCTTTACTTTCCAACGTTCTTAAATCAGAAAAATATAATACTATTGTTTTAATTGTACCTACAATTGCACTAATTGATGAGACTCGAAAGAAACTATCTGATGAGTTGGGAGATATGTTTGAGATTATACATCATAACTGCCAATCCCATACTAAAACTAAACCCGTGATCTATATTCTAACACAAGAGAGACTTGAAAAACGAGATGATATAGAAAATGTAGACTTTTTTATATTAGATGAATTTTATAAGCTTTCATTTCAATATAAAAAGAAAGATAAGTCCCTCAAGTATGATGAGCGAGTAATATCTCTTAATGTTACAGTTTCAAATATGATTAGAAAGTCAAAGCAGTGGCTTTTCATTGGTCCTAATATAAAGAATGTAAATGGTCTTGAATTGATTTCTGATAACTACACCTTTGTTTCATCTGACTTTAAGACAGTTGCTGTTAATATAGAAGAAAGCTCGTTAAAACCATGTGACTACGAAGGTAAGTTGCTCAAAAGTATTGAAATACTCAAAAAGAATCCTAAACAGAAGACTATTATATACTGTAGCTCTCCTGCAAAAGCCAACAAGATAGCTAGCGATATTGCAAACTCAAACATTTTGGATCATGATTTCGGCAATAAAGCTCTATACAGATGGATTGAATCATCATATGACTCAGAATGGAGTTATTTAAAGTATCTTAAGAAAGGTATAGTAATACATCATGGTGTATTGCCTAGATCTATACAGCACTTATCGATGAGTCTATTTGACAAGATAGATCATAATGTCTTGATATGTACATCAACTATAATAGAAGGTGTAAATACTCAGGCTAAAAATGTAATCATTTTTGACAATTCAAGTGGAGGCTCAGCAATTGATAAATTTACTTTTAATAACATCAAAGGCAGAGCTGGTAGAATGTATAAACATTTTGTTGGTAATGTTTATTGTTTAGAAAATATACCTAAAGATGATAAATCAGAAGAAGTAGATATTCCTTTTGGAATTCAACCTGAATGCACTCCTTTAAATTTAATTGCGTCAATAGATGAAGAATATAGGACAGATATGTCCAATGAACGTTGGGAAGACTATCGTCATATTTCTGACGTCCCCTTGTATATTATAAAGAAAAACTCTTCTATAGATGTATCGAACATAGAGGAAACGTATCGACTACTTAGTAACATGTTTGTTGAAGATTTTATTCGATACAAAAAGCTACATTTTAAACGTTTACCACAAAAAGAAACTGTTGAAGAGTTAATTTATCTTTTGATAAAAGTTCGTCCTAGAGCGTTGTCAAAGTGCGATATAAAGGTTTCGGAATATAATATGGAAGACATTGTTAATGTAGTTAGTACAAAGATAATGTCTTTTTTATATTCTGAAACTTATACTGATTATATTAAAGAACAATTCCAATATAATAAGAAAAATCTTCACGAAGAACGGTCTTATACCTCTACTATTGATTCAGAGCTAAAATTAATTTCTAACCTTTTTAACTTCACATTGCCCTCATTCTTATCACTAATTTCTGATTTCCTAAATCACATAAAGGATGATAAAAAAGTTGACTTAGACTTCGATTTTGGGTTGGTGATATCTCAGCTAGAAAATCTTAAATTACCTTCAGGTTTCTCTGCTTTAAATGAAATGGGTGTTCCGCATCGAACTATTGAGAAGATTCGAGAAACAAAGTTTAATATAGATGAAAACTCATTAGATGAAGTTAAGTCTCTGACCAAGTATTGTTTTATGAGAATGAAAAATTTGGATAGTATAGATAGATACTTCATATCAATGGCTAAATTATAAATCAAAGAATAGATTGTATGAAATGGAGTGATGTTGAATATGTTATATGCATTTTCAACTTCGCTCCATAATAAAGTTACATTTAATGTTAAATCTTCTCGAATTGCTATTTACCCTAATTTATCAATATAATAAGTTACTAGTTTAAACCTAATACTCTAGGAGCCAAACATCTTTTTAAATTAGGCTGATTCTTTATTTTCATTTCACAAACTATTTGCTTCATAAATTCATACAATGATTTTGTTTCCTCGTTAATATCTTCCAAAAAACCGAGTTCTTTCTCTATACGATTGTATTGCCTGTGCATTTGAATTTGGTCTCCTCTCTCAAATGCCCACAGCCATTTATTAGCCTGAGCAATGATTCGTTTTAACTGGCGCTCTTGCTGTTTAATCACTTCTTGCTTACGGGCGGCTTTCACACTCCAGCTGGGCGCTCGCTTTTTAGCTATACCATCGTAGCCTTTTTGCAGCCTATAAGATTTGTGGCTGATTCCAACAACTTCATAAACAGCATTGTTATAAGCTGTTTTGAGTAGACGTGTCGTAGACTTACGCTGCAGCTCAGCAAGATAAATTAAGTCATTCGTAAACTTTCCAATCACAACATGCATGTGGTCGCCAGTACCTTTAATTGCTACATCATGATTTTGTTGGTGAAGAACAGCCCGAACAATCGGAGCGAGCTTACTTGTAGGAACGTCGAGGTGAATAGCTAGGGTAAACATCAACTTGTTGAGAATTTGACGCCATTGCTGTTGGGTTGGACGAATTCCCTTAGGCAATGTAAGACAAAATTCCACGGCTTCAGTCGGAGGCCTTCCCCCTTGTCTTTTGGATGCCTGTTTTAATTTATATCGTTCGCAGTTTCGCAAAATGTTTAATGACTGTGTTTCCGAACCAAAGATACTGATGATCTTCTCTGTATGTTTATGGTTACGGTGACTTTCATTGATTAAGTAATGCTCTCTTGCCATCACATCTCGTGTAGCCTCGGTGGTTACTGTCCAGTTTCTCAGCATTTTTTCTTAACTATACAAATTATTTTTTACAGAACAAAACCTTACAAATTAGAAGACGTAGTCAAGATAGGGAAACCTCACACGTACTGCGTACGTAGGTTTCCCCGCTTGCAAGAGGGAGTGCCCTCTTAACTCCCCAAAAAAATCTTTTCCGTAATTTCAATCAGATATAAGGACATACTTAATTTTCTTTCGTCGAACTCTTGCTTTGTTCTCAGAAATAAATGAATTTTTTTCGAAAGAAAGAACATATGAATAATATGAAGATTGCAGTCCAGCTTGAGCTGCCCAACATCGAGCTAGAAGAACCTAAAACATCAGTTTCGGAGACTAAACTTAATTACTCAAATGAGGGTCCTCTTTTTTCGCCTTTTGAACGGGATGAGGATCAATTGGAGTTGCCCTTCATCGATACGGTAGATGAAGATAGTTCCAACAAGTTTCTCGCAGGGAATGCAGGCAATGCAGGTGGGGATGGAATACCTATAGAGTGGCAATGCCCTCGAGCATTGATAGAAGATGATTTACCTCCTGCACTAAAACTTCGTGACGAAATGTTGCCTAAATCTATCCGTGCATTTGTACGAGAAAAGGCATTCAGCATTGATGATATGTCACCTGACTATCTAGCAGTCTCTCTCATCACTATGTTGGCTTCAATCATTGGTAGCAATGTCGAGATTGAGCCGAAGAAAAATGATACTTGGAGAGTAGTTTGTATACTCTGGGCACTACTAGTAGGGAAGGCTTCTGAGAAAAAAACGCCAGCCATGAGTGCTGCAGTTTCTTTTGTTGATAAGGTGAAAAAAGAAGTTATCGCCCCAATCGGCAAACGAAACTCAGCAATCAATGCGGTTAAGAAGAAGCGTTTTGATATCGCTCGTCGAGAGTTAGAGCAAGAACTAGAGGATGCTCTAGAGCGAGGCAATGAAACAGCATTGCTAAACATCGCAGAGCAATTAGCTGACCTCATTGAGCCACCAATTTTTGACCAAAAGGAGGTTTATATTAATGATAGTACAATCGAAGCTCTGACTATGTGCGCGCAGACATCATTGTCAGGGTTAACGATTGTTCGAGATGAGTTATCAGGATTGCTGAATATATTTAACCAGCAAAACCGAAGCCATGAAAGATCAGTTTATCTTGAGGGCTATTCCGGTCAGCGTAACTCTTATGTCATCCGTCGTGTAAGTCGTGACGATGTGATTCTTCCACAGCTTTTTATTGGTCTATTAGGTGGTATTCAACCTGACATGCTTAAGCCGCTGATCAAATCGGCTATTGAGGGACATCAAAATGATGGCTTTCTCGAACGTTGCTTACAAATGTCAGTCTTACCGACGAAGACCAAGAGAGTTCTAACCGATCATCAAGTCTCTGAGCAAGCAATTAAATCCGTACATTATGTATTCGCTAAACTGGCTCAGTTGGACTCACCTCTTGATCCAATAGTGCTCAAGTTTTCTCCTCTAGCACAGAAGAAATGGACGAAATGGTCTGAAGAGGCGGTTAGAGACGAACTTAATAGCCCGCCAATGTTGGAGTCCTATCACGTTAAAAGGTTAGAACATTGTGCAAAGCTTGCGATGATATTTCATTTGGTCGAAGAGGCGGCGAACACGCCAAAACACAAACCCTTTAAACCGAGTAATGTTGTTGGAACGAAAAGTATCTCTCAGGCAATGGTTTGGATGCGTTATCTTCGCTCTCATGCCTTTCGCATTATTGCTTCAGCGCAAGACAATCATGCTGTTGATAGTCCAGCGCAGGTGCTGCTGTCACGCTTATCCAAATTAGATGGCCAGTTTACGAAACACAGCTTATCGCAAAAATGTTGGAAAAACCTTAAAACAGCTCAGCAACGCGACGAGGCGATCAAAACATTAGTCAAGCATGGCTACCTACAGGAAGCAATGATAACTACGAAGAAATCCCTAAAGCCTGTTAAGGGGTATCTGATTCATCCTGATTATAAGTAGTAGGCTTTAAGCAACTTATGAGGGGCAAGATAGCGCCCCTTTGTTTTCTGTCCGTAATGGGTTCTTATCTAACTACGATGAAAGAAATCACCTCCCTAAATTTGGAAGCACAGATAAGTAGGTGCTTCCTCGTCAAGCAGAGAAAGCCTCTATCTGTGCGTTTTTTGAACGCTTCACATGACGGTGTTGCATTTTTAAAACACTGTGTTTCAACAGTTGATCAAAAATGGCTGATTTTATTACCAAATTTGCTCTGGCAGCCTGTCAACTTTTAAAGTCATCTCGTCTTCAAACAAAACAGGTAAAACGACATGACTATCAAACGCGAAACTAGGATCACGATTAGAACAGCTGCACGTCGACTACGTGAGTTGATTAAAAATGATACATCCTTAGCAAAAACAACGAAGGCTGGCTATCGCAGGCATCTAAACCTAGTTACGA
>ERZ794982.258-NODE-258-length-11601-cov-4.422224_pt1 | contig 11601 bp, 10 predicted proteins | sample MGYA00433071_ERZ794982 | MGnify/ENA primary metagenome ERZ794982 (study PRJEB30140, sample SAMN00862574) | bioreactor metagenome | study: EMG produced TPA metagenomics assembly of the Bioreactor inoculated with sediment Metagenome (bioreactor metagenome)...
GTCTCCTTGCGAGCCACTGTGTTGGCATAACAAGCTTGGGAATAGACTTCGGTCACTTCCATAATCTTGTGCATGACAATATCAGCGGGTTGATTCTGAATTTGATGTTGAGAAATAGCCTTAGCTTGATTCGGTAGATATTGGCTAAGGAGAGTCACTGGCAACGGCTTGGCAGTTAGGTTGTCAAACAGAGCTTGCTGCGCCGCTTTTACTTCTGGATGAGTCCAGTAATAACGAATGCGATCACTCAAGCTGTAACTGCAATCAAGGTATTGTTGATGCCCTTTGCTTGAGTAGTGTGAACGCCAGTAATTTGGTTGCTCGTGCATAACCTGTTCAATGGTGTCACGTAGGTGTGATGCGTGATGCGTACCCAGCCATTCTTTCTCTGCGCGATCTAGCCCATATAGTGCTTCTCGTAGTGCGAAAGTAAGTGCTGGTCCCACTTTTAAAATGGCAAAGTGATCGGCAACCAATTGATGGTATGCGATTGGATTTTGGTAATCGGTTGAGTGCGCTTCAAATACAAGGTTTGGTTGGCTTTCGATAAGCTGACCCAATGATTGCGCTTCGGCACTGTTGTAGTGGTGAACACTGTGGTGGTCAAACTCCACGCCAGGTTGAACAACGAGCCCGATCACGCGTGGCCAAACATAACCTAAACCCATATCGCTAAATGCTTGATGGTGAGCGTCTAAAGTAGCTAAAGCCTCTTGTGGTTTAGTGACTTCAATGCCTTCCTCTTCTAAGGACTCTAATGCGCCACCTGGCGTTGGTACTTCGGTACCGATGACATAAACCGGCGCTTCACCACCGACGAGTTTCCATGCATTTTCCGCGACTAAGCAAAGCTGCGCTGCACGTTCTGCCATAACCGATTCACTGAGAGGGGTTTGCTCCCCGGCACAAGGCATAGAACAATCAAGGTGAATTTTCTTGAAACCGGCACAAACATAGTCATGAATCATCTGCGCTGAGTATTCCATCGCTTCAGTCACGCTAAGGTGTTGCCAACAGTTAGGACCTAAATGGTCACCGCCTAGTACAACGTGCTCTGCTGGAAAGTTTAAACGCTCTGCCAATGCAAATACGTGTTGGGCGAAGTCTTTTGGCGTCATGCCGGTATAACCACCAAATTGGTTTACTTGGTTTGATGTCGCTTCAACCAGCACAAGTTGATTGTCTCGAGAGGCTTGCTTGATTGCCGCTTCAAGAACCAGAGGATGCGCTGAACAGACCGAATAGATTCCGGTGGCGCTTCCTAGCTTGTGTTGTTCGATGAGAGAAAGTAACAATTTCATGGTAATTCCTAGTTAACAGTTTGGTCGGCGAGGATGACTTCAACACCCATTCCAATCAGTGCTTGATGTGTTGCATGAGGGATATTGCTATCGGTCACCAAGACATCGATTTGATTAGCTGCGCGTATCATGCAAAAACTTTTGCGACCAAATTTACTTGAGTCGGTAACGGCAATGACTTGGCGCGCAACATCGCACATTGCGCGGTTGACTTGAGCTTCATAATTGTCTGGAGTGGTAATGCCAGCTTGAAGATCGAAGCCATCCACGCCTAAAAACAGTTTGTCGAATAAATAAGAACGGATTTGTTGTTCACCGTGATGACCAATCAGTGAACATGAAGCACGACGTAAACTGCCACCTACAACGTGTAAATCGATGCTTTCAATGTTGCTGAGCTGATAAGCGGTGTTGAGGGCATTAGTCATCACCACCAGCTGTTGTTTATTCGCGAGATATTGCGGCATTAAACCAATGGTGGTGCCTGAATCTAAGATAATGGCTTCACCATCGTTGACTAGCTCTGCGGCTGCTTGGGCAATGCTCTGTTTCGCACTGCGGTTAAGCTGGTCTTTTCGGTAAAGAGGTTGGTCGAAAGCAAAATTAGGGTTCAGAGTTGCGCCACCGTAACAACGAAATACACAACCTTCTTTTTCTAGTAAGTTAAGGTCATGACGGATAGTCACGGCTGAAACATTGTAATGATGAGCAAATTCATCCACCTTACCGGAGCCATGGGAGCGAATATGCGCCATGATTTGCTGTCTTCGTTCTGCACTCGTCATTAACCGAATCCTCTTTCGTTGCATTTCATTTTGATTCTGAAATGTTTCGATTTCTTTTGATTGGTATTAAAGCAGGCTGAGCGAAGGAAATGTGAAAGCTAGATCACACTCGGGTATCTTTCGGTTTTGAGCTGAAATTCCTTTCGTTTGGCTAAGAGTGAAAGGATGCACTTTCAATTGAAAGGGCGACTTTCAATTGAAGAGTGGGATAAACGCTGGGTTTCATTGATGTGATAGTGAAAGAGTGGATAAAATGCATCCAATTGGACTGGTTTCGAACTCTAAGGTGATCGAGATCACAAAATGACAAATGACTCGTCGATAACAGCGGCATTAGTGAAGAATCCGGTTTATAAAAGTTCTGCTGGGTTGTGGTGCAAAAGGTAAATATTATAGTACGTAGTCGTTTACAAACGTATTTAAAGGTGTATGATGTGTTGAAACTCTGTTTGGTAGAGTTATTTAAAGTTTGTTAGTAAAGTAAGTCTTCAGAAATTTCTTCATTGTAATCCTCTGTTTTGCCCTTCGCTTCATCGTAAAATTAAATAATTCCCGCACAGTTTTTTATATGGCTATCTTTATATAGCTATAGTAGTTATCAATTAATTTCAAAAGGGGCATTCCATGTCTAATAAATCTACCGGTACTGTAAAGTGGTTCAATGAAGAGAAAGGTTTCGGTTTCATTTCTCAAGATAACGGCGGTGCAGACGTATTTGTACACTTCCGTGCTATTGCTTCAGAAGGTTTCAAAACTCTTACAGAAGGCCAAAAAGTGTCTTTTGAAATTGAGCAAGGTCCAAAAGGTCTACAGGCTGCTAACGTAGTACCTGCATAACTTTTTGATTGACGCAGGTTAGCTTAGTCTAGCTTGCGTCTCTCTTATCGCTAACCTAAGCCTTCTAATTTCAAACCTTTCTGTCTACCCATTTTCATATTAGTTGTCTTGTCACACTTCATTAGTGGCTTGCTACTACGCATCTGAAATATACAGCTTCGTTTATACCGTAACCTGTCAACAGCCGTGCTTATCGTCGTTTCGATACAGTGCCGATTGTGCGTTGGCTATTGGTATGAAAATTTAAAAACATAAGGAAAACATATGTCTAGATCATCTGGTCGTCATCGCTTTTGGTTTCACAAAGCGAAAACAAAGAGTCATTCTTTTAACAAAACACAGGGTCATAAATGAGAATAGAGTTTAATATTTTTGCCAGTAACAAAAACTGGTCTGCAACATCGCACCAAATTAATAGTGATATTTTGATTCGAAACGTACTTGCGAAAGGGCAAGTGTCAGATATAAATCTCAGCTTCACATACGATGAAATCGAACAGCAAGGCAAAATCATCAATAATCACAATCAGGTGATTGGTGGTTTTCAGGTGACCTTCTAACCGACATTGATTTACCATTTTCTGTCACTTCAACATATGAAGTGGAAAGAAAGGCGATGGTCAAATATCAACGACCCTTACATCCACACCAAGCTCACGTAGTGAGGTAGCGTATTCGTCAGGAATACCGCTGTCAGTGATCAGCATATTGAGTTGCTCTGGGCGAGCAATCAAACAGAAGCTTTGGCGCTCGAACTTTGATGAGTCAGTCACTGCAATAACCGTCTGTGCGGCTTCAAGCATTCTACGGTTAATATCGGCTTCACCTCGATGAGGAGTCGTAACGCCAGCGCTTCTATCAAACCCATCTACTCCCAAAAACAATGTGTTAAAACGAAAACCCGTTAAGAAATCTTCTCCCCCTGTACCATGTAATGAGTAAGAGTTCTTGCGCATAGAACCACCTGTGACCATCACCGAAACGTTGGTTTGATTGGCAAGGTGATAAGCGATATTGATTCCGTTAGTCATCACCACGAGGTCTTGTTTATCATCAAGGTGATAAGCTATTTGCTCAGTGGTTGAACCTGAATCGAGAATGATTTTGTCACCATCGTTGATCAACGAGGCTGCGTATTCGCCTAGCTTTGCTTTGACACTGCTATTGATGAGTTTTTTGTCATTTAATGGTTGGTCGAAGGCAAATTGATTATTGAGTAAAGCCCCGCCATAGCAACGTGTCACGCAACCTTTCTTTTCTAGCTGGTTGAGATCATTACGCACAGTGACTTCTGAGACGTTGTAACGTTCAGCAAAATAGTTCACTTCACCTTTTTGGTGAGTTTGAATGTATTGAAGTATCTCTTCACGTCGTTGGGCTGTGGTGGTCATTGGTTACTAATTATGGGTAATTAATGGACTAATATGGGACGGAAAGCATATCAAGCTTTTAAGCTAAGGCAACAACAAACACGAGTTTTGCTGCGACTTAGCGTGCACTTTTGTACAGTGGGTAGGAAACTAACGCAAATAGTATCCCATTGACGACACCAAAAAGGTGAGCTTCAACGGCAACGCGGGCATTGATCATTTCAGCGGTTGAGATGGGAGAGCCGACTGTCAGCTCGCAAGCAACTTTCACAATCACACCTACCACTAAAACCCAACTGCTCAACCTGCCTTGCAATGCTTCCCTCAATGCATAATATGCGAACAAACCATGCAAAGTGCCCGATAAGCCCACATAATGTTGAATCGGGGTATAGAGAATGCCTATGCCTACCCCGATACTAATCAATAACAATAGTGTTGCGTATGATCGTGCGCTAGGACGAAATATAAAAGCGATGATCCACAGTGCCGCGAGGTTCATCGTTAAGTGAGCAAAGTTGGTATGAGCAAAGTTTCCTGATAGGATGCGCATCCACTGTCCTTGCTCAATATAATCTGCTCGCCATTCTGCTAATGCGGTAAGGTTGGGAGATTGTAGAGCGATACACAGTAAACTAACCGTCAATAACAGAAAGATTAACCGCACATCATGTCTCGATATTGTTCTCAATGTGGAAAGTCACTCAAAGCGTGTATTTGTCAATGGATACAAAGCCTAACATCGAATGTTGAGTTAATCATCCTTCAACATCCATCTGAATCTAAACGGCCAATGGGGACCGCTCGTATTCTGACGCTTTCGCTAGCAAACAGCCACTATTTCGTGGGTGAAAATTTCAGTGATCATCGAGAGCTCAATGAACTGCTCCAACAAAGTGACGTTGCACATTTTGTACTTTATCCCGGCGAATCAGCCCAAGAGGTTTCGGCACAACTTGCCCATTCGCATAGCAAGATACGCGTCATTCTTCTTGATGGGACTTGGAAAAAGGCCTACAAAATGTGGCAACTATCGAGCAACCTACAAGCATTGCCTTTACTGCGTTTACCTACTGTACTTAAGGGTAACTATCGGATCCGTAAAGCTCCGAGTGACAATGCTCTTTCAACGGTAGAAGCGGGGTACTACATTCTCAATTTACTTGAGCCACAAGGTGATTTCACTCCTTTGATGGCTACGTTTGATAACATGATTCAGTTTCAAATTGAGCAAATGCCTCAAGGCGTGTTTGAAAAAAATTACCGCAACTAGATTGGTCAGGATTTTAGTCTGGTTGATTATTTGAGGCTTGTAAGCGGAGGAAGTGCTGTCTATAATCCAGCGCAATCGCTTTACTACACCCCCATCTTTTCGTGGGACATATTTAGCGATGCTTCGTATAATCCTGCTGATAAGGGGTGGGAGTCTCTACCTGGAGCCGTAAATTCCAGATTACGAAGAGTGAAGTGCCTAGCGCTTTTCTCTTTGTATGTGTCAAATATCTGCCGAGAAAAGTGCTTGTTATATACCCATCGTATTATTGAATGGAGAGACAAGCGTGAATCAAAATAACTTTATCCAACAACTGCCAAAAGTTGAATTGCACCTGCATATTGAAGGTTCTCTAGAGCCTGAGATGATGTTTGAGTTGGCTCAGCGTAACCAAATTGCACTGCCTTTTACGACACCGGAAGAAGTTAAAGCCGCCTACCAATTTTCTAATTTGCAATCCTTTCTAGATATCTACTATCAAGGCGCTAACGTATTGCTACATGAGCAAGATTTTTACGACCTGACCTGGGCTTATTTACAGCGTTGCCATCAAGATAATGTCATTCACACTGAAATTTTCTTTGACCCACAAACTCACACAGAACGGGGCATTGCTTTTTCAACCGTGATTGAAGGAATCCATCGTGCACTTAAAGATGGGCAACAAAAGCTGGGCATTAGTAGCCGAATCATTATGTGTTTCTTGCGTCATCTTGATGAAGAGAGTGCATTTGAAACCTTGCAACAGTCGTTGCCTCATAAAGATAAGATTATTGGAGTAGGGTTAGACTCGTCTGAGCTTGGGCACCCGCCAGAGAAGTTTGCTCGGGTATTTAGTCAAGCGCGTGACGAAGGCTTTCTCACCGTCGCTCATGCTGGTGAAGAAGGACCGGTCAGTAACATTTATGACAGTTTAGAACTGCTCAAGGTGTCGCGTATCGACCATGGAGTGCGCTGCTCTGATGATGAAAAATTGGTGGCGGAGTTAGTAAAAAGTAAGATGCCACTGACCGTATGCCCACTATCAAATACCAAGCTGAAAGTATTTGAAAAGATGGAACAGCACAATATTGTCGAGCTGTTAAGACAAGGCGTACAAGTGACGATTAACTCTGATGATCCGGCTTACTTTGGTGGATACATGACCGACAATTTCCTCGCAGTCGCACAAAGTCACACGTTAACGGAAGATGAACTGGCGCAGTTTACCCGCAATGCGATTAATGCCAGCTTTATTAGCCAGACGGAAAAGCAAGCGTTGATGAATAAGCTAGACAGTTTTGTCGCTGGTCGTTAAAGACAAGTTAGAGCCAACATTGCTCTGAGGTTTCTCAATTGCAATGTTGGCGAAACATGATCAATGGGAGGAGAACAGTTGTTGATGGAGCCTTTTGGCATGCCCATCGGTCATTGAAGAGATATAATCTGCAATGATGCGCATTTCTTGTGTTTCACACTCCGTTGATTGCCAAGTATGGCGAATTTCAAGTGGCAACAGACGTTCTGGATCGGCACTTAAAGCCTCGAAAATATCCATAATGATTTGCTGACCTTTGTACTCCATCACTTGTACATGCGGCGCTTGAATGACGAATTGACTAACAAAGCGTTTTAGAATCTCTAGGGCGCTTGCCATACTCGGTTCTAACACGGCGTTGAACGCCAATAAATGTGAGACAAACGGTGCGTCAATTGGTCGAATTGAAATACTGGTCAGCAGTGCGTTCACAATGCCACCAATGGCATCTTTACGCTGGTGATGCGTGCCAGCAAACAGCATGTCGCTTACTGACGCGATGTGTTTTTCAAACCAAGGATCACCACACTCCGCTAATTGGCTGGCTGCCGATTCAAGCCATTGATGACGAGTGACCATACCAAGCACTATGGCATCTTCTAAATCGTGGACGCCATAAGCAATATCGTCGGCCAATTCCATGATTGAACAATCAAGAGACTTAAAACGTGTTTTTTGGTGTTGTTGATTATTTAAAGGCTCATCTCGCATTTGTGAGAACAGCACTCTTTCTTCATTGGTGAGCGGTTCTAATACCCAATCAAACAGAGCCTTATCGCAATCGTAAATGCCTTTGGCAGGAGACCAATCTTTTGCACGTAACTGACGTTGATGAGTGACCGGCTTTGGCTTGTGCTGTGCGTGTGTGGCGCTGAGTAAGGCTGGGTATTTCATTAACCCGATCAAAGTACGTCTGACAAGGTTCATACCAAAATGTTCGGTGTAAGGCTCAAGTTTAGTGACGATGCGGAATGTTTGTGCATTACCTTCAAAGCCGCCATGGTCACGCATCATGTAATTGAGCGCCACTTCGCCACCATGACCATAAGGAGGATGACCAATGTCGTGCGCCAAACAGAGCGAATCTATCAAGCTGTCAGATGGAAGTAGGGTGTGGAACTCGGGTTGCTTTTTCTTGATCTGTGCAACAATGCCAGTGCCTAGCTGAGCAGCCTCAAGAGAATGGGTTAAGCGGGTGCGATGGAAGTCATCAATACTGTTGCCATGGATTTGAGTCTTGGCTTGCAGTCGTCGAAATGCCGCTGAGTGAAGAATGCGTGCCCGATCGCGTTGAAATGGGCTACGATGATCATCTCGGCGGATTTTATGCTCGTCATCATGACGCTGCTTCCATAAGGGACTGATTTTAAACGTCATAGCTGCTCTCCCTTGTTTTTTACTAACCTACACCCATACGCAGGTGAGTTCAAGCGAGAGCGTATGATTCTCAGTATTTGAGAACCGTTAATCTTTTATCGACAAAATCAAAACTGCCGCTAGCCCGAGAAAGCCAGTCATCACCAGAAAAACATCATTGTATGCCATTATAGCGGCATCTCGCTGCATGGTAGCAAGTAGGCTTGCTTGAGCTTGATGCATCGCGGTGGCAGCATCACTGCCTGCTTGGATAAAAAACGCTTGCTGCTGATGCAGCGTTTGCCAACCTAATTGACTTACCGAAGTGACAGACTCTTTTATGTGCGCTAGGTGCTCGCGTGTTTTATTGTCGAGTAAGGTAGCGATAACGGCAATACTGAATGCACCGCCTAAATTACGCATTACATTGGTTAAAGTGGATGCGTCTGGCGTATCGATTCGATTGATGTTTTTCATCGCTACTAGTGACAATGGTACCATTATAAATGGGCTACCAATCGCGCGTAGTACCATTGATAGGATCAACTGTTGCCCACCAAAATCTACCGTCATATGGGTATTAACGTAACAGCTGATGCCAAACATCATAAAGCCAAATGTCACCAAGTACTTAGGTTTTATGATCTGAGTTAACTTGAGTACGAGTGGAAAAATCAATAGCTGAGGCAGACCCATCCACATTAGCACCCCACCAATTTCCATTGCGTTGTAGTGCTGAATTTGCGTTAGATATAATGGTAAGACATAGATCGAACCGAGCAGGGCCATACCCAGTATTAGGTAAGCGATACAAGCCATAGCAAACTGAGTATTGCCGAGTAAACGTAGGTTCACTAATGGCTTTTTATGCTGGAGCTCATTAATGATGAAATAGACTAAACTCACCGCTGAAATAACGCTTAACGCAATGATAAAACCAGAACTAAACCACTCTTCACGGTTGCCTTCTTCAAGTACCACTTCTAAACACCCGAGTCCTAATGCCATGGTAGTAATACCAAACCAGTCCGCTTTCTTGAGTAGATTTAAATCCAGTTTTTCATCATCCAATCCATAGCGGATCATCGCGATCATCAATAGCGCAGGGGGGATGTTAATATAGAAGATGTAGTGCCAAGAAAAATTTTCAGTCAGCCAGCCACCAAATGTGGGACCAATGGAAGGCGCGAAGGTAGCTGTAATACCAAACAGCGCCATACCAACAGCTCGCTTATTGACGGGGAGTAGTTGTACGACTAATGAAAAGGCGAGTGGGATCAATGCACCACCGCTAAAGCCTTGCATGGCACGAAATACAATCATTGAGCTCATGTTCCATGAAAAGGAACACAGCAATGATGAAACCGTAAACAGCACGGTAGTCCATGTAATATAACGACGTTTACCCAGAGACTTAGATAACCAGCCACTGAGTGGAATCGCGATCATCTCTGCCACTAGATATGAGGTAGAAATCCACGAGCTCTCGTCTAGTGTGGCGGACAAAGCCCCTTGAATGTCTTTCAATGACGAGTTTGTGATCTGAATATCCAAAATTGCCATGAAGGCGCCAATTAGACCACCAAAAAGGGCGATCCAATTGCGCATTGGGACGTCTGACTTAGGTGTGTCTAAATAAGCCGAGTCAAGGTTGGATAGCTCAGTTTGAGCTGCATTATCTACACTGATAGCGTTACTCATGGCTTAGCCTCGAGTATCGATTGTTGCCACTACAGATAGCCCCGGTAATAGACGACCAGCTAATGCGCTTTGCTCAGGTAATACAATTTTAACCGGTACACGTTGGACGATTTTGGTGAAGTTACCAGTGGCGTTTTCTGGTGGCAGTAGAGCGAATTTTGCGCCAGTCGCAGGGGAAAAGCTGTCCACCACGCCTTCTAATGTTTGCCCCGGAAAGGCATCAAACTCGACTTGCACGGTTTGTCCTTTATGGATGCCGCTCAGTTGAGTTTCTTTGAAGTTAGCTTCAATCCAAATATCATTGTTGGGTACTAAGCTCATTAGCGGCGTGCCCGCTTGTACTAGCAGACCTTGGCGAACACTGCGTTTGCCAATAATACCGTCGGCAGGTGCGTAAATTTTTGTGTAATCGATATTCAGTTGTGCTTGCTCAAGCTGTGCTTGTGCTTCAGTGACGGAGGCTTGCGCTTGTTTTATTTGACTGGCGATGACCACCAATTGGTCATGACTTGCCACTAAATTGGCTTTCGCTTCTTCGAGTTCGGCTAACGTCACTTTTTGCTGTGCTAGCATGCTATCGACTTCATCTTGTGAAGCGTAATTGCGTTTAAGAAGGCTACGTGAACGGGCGACTTGTTGGATGGCACGGTCGTATTCAGCTTGGGCTGAATCAACACGGCTCTGTGCCTGATTGATTTGGCTGCTTTGCAGGTGCTGCTGAGCAATCAAATTGTCAACGCTGGCTTTGGCAACGTTAAGATGAGCTTGCTCCTGATCTAACTCGGCTTGGTAATCACGATCATCAATCTCTACCAGCAAGTCACCTTTTTTCACTAACTGGTTGTCAGACACATAAGATTTAACGATATAGCCAGAAACTTTAGGGCTGATATTGGTGATATCACCTTGTAGGTAAGCGTTGTCAGTTGATTCAAAATATTGACCATAACCGAACCAGTAGCCCGTACCCAGTAAACCAAGCGATAGCATTATTACAGTTGCAATGAGTGGTGCTTTTTTTCTTTTTTTAGTCGCGACTGAATGGTTTTGGGCATTATTTTCTGCCATATCGTTATCTCGTTTTATCTACTGTTAGAAAGAAACGCAGTGTAATGATTACGACATTGGTTGATAAGATAGGAAAAAAAGGAAACACTGTTGCACAAATTGTTCTAATAAGGGGTGTGAAAAGCGTATGGATCTAAATGCAGTTTCGGTTTTCGCTCAAGTAGTTGATTGTGGAAGTTTCACTCAAGCGGCTGAAAATCTCAATATGACTAAATCAACCGTAAGTCGAAAAGTTGCGGAGTTAGAACAACACCTAGGTGTTAAATTGATCACACGGTCAACGCGAAGTTTGGTACTGACAGCGGAAGGGGAGAAATTTCATCAATCGAGCATGCAAATGCTAGAGATACTTAATCAAGCCGAGTTAGAAGTCTCTGCCAATCAAGACTTGGTGCGAGGTCCTTTAAAAGTCGTGTTGCCTGTTGAGCTTGGGCATCAGGTACTTGGCTCGTATTTACACCAATTTATGCATCAATACCCTCAAGTAACAATGAACTTAGAGTTGAGTAATCGGGAGGTTGATATTATCTCAGAAGGTATTGATCTTTATGCACAGATAGGTGAGTTAGCCGATTCAACCTTAGTCTCGCGTCACCTTACTCGATCACCTCGT
>ERZ794982.259-NODE-259-length-11598-cov-4.335008_pt1 | contig 11598 bp, 9 predicted proteins | sample MGYA00433071_ERZ794982 | MGnify/ENA primary metagenome ERZ794982 (study PRJEB30140, sample SAMN00862574) | bioreactor metagenome | study: EMG produced TPA metagenomics assembly of the Bioreactor inoculated with sediment Metagenome (bioreactor metagenome)...
ACAATGATCGGGTCCTCCCAAAGCATCTCGTATCCAAGAGTCACTTGTTGCAAAGGAATATATTCGCTTAAAGCAGGGCTCCAAATTTTCATCCCCTCAATATTGCGAATATCAACTCGCTCGTCTTCAGGTAAACGGGTGACAATCGGCATCAGCGTTGTGCCGTCTCGGTACACACCCACCGCTTTACCCGAAAATGACATAGCTAAGAAATCATCCACATCTGATTTTGTAATACCATAGCGTCTTGCTTGGCTCTCATTAAACTGAGGCTCCAAGATTTTGGTGCGCTGGCGCCAATCATGACGAATGTTGGTCGCGCCTGGGTCGGCTCGCATAATGGCTTCAACTTGCGCGGCAATGGAGCGCAAAATGGTTGGGTCAGAACCTATCACCCTCGCCTCAATTTTAGCACCACCACCAGGACCTAATTCAATTTGCTTAAGCTTATAGTTCACCTCTGGGAAATTTTGCTCTAAATGGTCACGGAAATTACTCATCAGCTCGGTGAGCATTTCATAGTTCTCTACTCGAGTAGTGATCTCGCCATACGCCGCATAACTCTTCTCTGGTGCATAGGTCAGCATAAATCGTTGCAAACCTTTACCTGCCGTCGTGGTCACATGCTCAACACCAGCTTGCTCCGCTATCCAAACTTCTAGCGATTTGAGTTTTGTATTTGTCGCACGAATATCTGTACCTTCAGACAACCAGATATCCGCTTGAAAAATAGGGGTGGTCGAAGACGGAAAGAAGGATTGCTTAACATGAGTGAAACCATAAATACTCGCCACCAGCCCCAGCACTAGTACCCCCATCGTTAGCCACGCACGCTTCATACAAAACTCAAGAAAGCTTTTGTAGACAACAAACAGCATCCCATTATAGGGGTCACTCCCTTCTTCACCTTGTGGTGTTTTTTGTCCTTTAAAAAAGATATCGGCAAAAAATGGTGTGAGTGATATAGCAGTAAACCAACTCAGCATGAGTGAGATCAATAGAACAGTGAATAAGGTACCGCAATACTCACCGGTCGCATCTTCTGAAAGACCAATAGGCGCAAAGGCCGTCACTGCAATGACCGTCGCACCTAATAACGGCCATTTTGTCTGGGTCACAATGTCGGTAGCGGCCTGTAGCCTGGTCCTCCCTTTCTGAGTACCGATCAATATCCCCTCAACCACCACAATGGCGTTGTCGACCAACATCCCTAGTGCAATAACCAACGCACCAAGCGAAATACGTTGTAAATCAATCTGGTAATACTTCATGAAAATGAAGGTACCTAAAACCGTAAGTAGCAATATCAGACCAATCAATAAACCGGACCTTAACCCCATAAAGAAAAGCAGCACAATAATAACGATTGCCACCGCTTGCCCAAGGCTGACCACAAACCCACGTACGGATTTATCCACTTCTTTGGGTTGGCTGTATATTTCCGATATTTCCACACCAACCGGTTGTTGATATTTAAGTTCCGCTAAACGGTGGTTAAATCGCTCGCCCACCTTAACAACATTCACCCCTTGAGCAAATGAAACCCCAACATTCAGTGCTAACCGCCCGTTAAAGGTGATCACATTGGTGGGCACATCAATATAGCCACGTGTTATCTCTGCCACATCGCGTAAATAGATCAGCCCTTGTGCACCGCTCTCAGTAATAATCAAGTCGCCCAGTTGATCAACGTTTTCAAACTCCCCCGTAGGATGAATTCGAATATATTCACTACCAATGCGCACCGCCCCCGCACTCGACACTATATTTTGTGTAGAGAGAAGGTTGAATACAGTGGTGGGTGCTAACCCTAAGCTGCTTAGACGTTTCATGGAGATTTCAATGAACACTTGCTCTTGCTGCTCGCCCGTTACTGAGATTTTACTAACACCATCAACCAGCTCCAGTTCTCGCCTTAAGTAATCAACATAATCAAGCAACTCTTTGTAGCTATAGCCCTCACCAGTCACCGCAAGTAAAATGCCATAAACATCGCCGAAATCATCAATAACTTGTGGTTCATTGACCCCAGGTGGAAGCGAACCCTTTAAGTCATTCACTTTTCGACGCAATTCATCCCAAATCTGTGGCAAATCATCCGGACCATAATTGTTTTTCATAGTCACGCTAATCTGTGAAAGCCCACGGCTAGAAATAGAATTGATTTCATCCACATAAGTCAGTTGCTGAATGGCCTTCTCTAATGGGTAAGTGACTTCCTCTTCTACCTGTTGAGGAGTCGCGCCAGGGTATGTCGTGACCACCATGGCATCTTTAATGGTAAATGCCGGGTCTTCTAATCGTCCTAAGCCAAAGAAAGAGGCGATACCACCAATTAAGAAGATTAACGCTATCATCCAACTGATCACACGATTACGAATAAAGTAAGCGGCGATACCTGTTATGTTGTCATCGTCTTGAGGGATCTCTGCTTTATTATTCATTGCCAGCCTCCTTGGCGATTATTTGCACTTTGCTTCCCTCAGTTAATCGTGACATCCCCGCCGTCACGATCTTTTGCCCTGGCTCTAAGCCGGACAGAACTTGAATTGAGTTTTGACTAGCCTTACCGATGACTATCTTCTGCTTTGTCACCGTATTATCGTCGTTTACCCGCCAAACAAATTTACTTTGGCGATCCAGCGCATCGCCATCTTGATTGAAAATCGCTTCGATGGGCACTTGTACGCCACGTTTAAGTTCAAGTCCTACGCTTTTGCTTCGTGACGTGACCTCAACCGCCATACCATCAAGAATGTATTCTTGCTTTGGCATCGGTAGTGACAACGTCACATTGAAGGTACCCGTTTGTGGGTTTGGTTCCGTGGTAAACTCTTTGATCGTCGCTTGATATTCATTGCCACTTGGCACTCTGACTATCGCATCAATACGCGACAAACGATCTTGATCGGGTTGTCGGACATAAATTCTGTCGGGTAACTGAATTAATACCTCAACACTATTAATGCTGTGAATATTGACGATATTCTGCCCAACTTGAATGTTCTCGAATTGATCGACAGAAACTCGCGAAATGATGCCATCAACTGGCGCTTTTAAATGGGTAAAGGATAAACGTAATTGCGCCAACTCTAATTCAGCCAAAGCAATAAGCCTTTGTGCTGCAATTTCATCAAATTGAGACTTAGCTAGCAGCCCCTTTTTCACCAAAGGCTTTGAACGACGATGCTGGCTATTGATCACCGAATAACGAGCAGCGGCATTATCCACTTCCAGTTGATAATCTGTTGGCTCTAGTTCAGCGATGATCGCCCCCTTCGTCACCCTATCCCCCTCTTTCACATAAACTTTACTCACTTCACCAGCAACACGAAAACTCAGGTGAGAACGTTCTGCCGCATTAGCAACAGCAGGGAAATACAGACTATCTCCCTTCACGGTCTCCTCAATATTCATCACTGAAACTCTCGCTAATCCAAAGTCTTTGTGGGTTAGGTCATCCCCACATGCTGAGAGTAAAAAGAGGACAATCGGAATCAGTACTATTTTAATATTCATACTACAGCCCTCTCTCTTTAACCCACTCGCGCACTTTAATTCCAGCCTCTATACCACTGACTCCTGACATGACGATTTGATCACCATCACTAAGCCCAGAGATCACCTGTTTTCTGTCGTTGAGCTCTATCACTGCTTTTTCCACAATGCCATTTTGATTAACCCGCCACACGCAGGTATTACCATTTTCGTTAAACAATGCAGAAGCAGGGATACTGGTTGCGGTAGAAGAGGCAGCAACAACACGAATGGTGCCAGACATCCCCGGAAGAATACCGGTATTTGGTGGGCGCTCCATTGCCATGGTTACTTTGTATGAACCAGTTTTAGGGTCTGCTTCAGTATCAACCTCTTGAAATGACAGCAGATACTCGCCACCAGGAAAGGCATCAAATGACATATACGCCTCAGGATTCGCCCCCGTTGAGTATCGACTTAGCAAATGGTCTGGAAGTTGGAAAAACACCTTCATCAGGCTATTGGTCTGGATATTCAAGACCCCTTTCTTCGCTTCAATATACTCATGGTTTTCCGCTGGAATGAGCGATATGGTGCCATCATAAGGGGCCACTAACTTGGTATAGCGCAAGTTGGCATTGGCTTGATCGAGCATGGCTCGCGCTGAATTGCGATTCGCTTTGGCTTGATCAAAATCCTGCTCAGAAACAACCTTGTCTCTGCGTAGCTTTTTGTTTCTTTGATATTGAACGTCAGCTAAACGGTATTGAGCCTGAGCCTGCTTAGACAGAAGCTCATATTGGTCAGGGTTTAAAGTAGCCAACACTTGTCCTTTGACTACCGGTTCTCCAGCAACTACGTCTATCGTTTGTAATAATCCGGGAACACGAAATGCAAGTACAGCCCGATCACCCGCTTCAGTAGTTGCAGGGAAACGGCGCTCAAAAGCAGAGTTACCAACAGTAACAGAGAAAAGTTTGGCAGGACGAGAGTCCGGCTCAGGTACAGGAGGAAGCTCCTTGCCACAACCGTACAATCCAACGGTTACAGCAAGAGGTAAGAATATCTTGAGCATAATCAATCATCCATATGTTTAGCGGGCTTTTGCTGCCTTTAACAAAAGATAGATGACCGAACTCTACTCCGCCACTTTCAGCGGGATATTCATTAACAAAAAGAATAACTTGAGAGGCCAAGCGTGCCTCTCTGATTACAAAGTACTAAAGTCTACTAAACTCACGGTTAACTTTGAACGTATCCGAGGTTACATACGCTTCCATCTTACGTACCTGACCTTCCAATCGTTCGAAATCTCGATCCAGCGTGTTAAGCAGTTGCTCCGGTGACTGACCCGCTTGCCATGGTTTATTCTTTAGCGTGTGTTCTTGCTGTGTTTTCAAACTCTCAACATAATTTGCTGGCTGTTTTTCCACCATTAACGTCAATGCGATATAAGCGAGCACAACCAAGAAGGAGCCTCCTAGTAATGCCGCAGAAATAACCAAAATACGCACTAGCCAAACTTCAGCACCAATGTAGTTCGCTAAACCAGCACATACACCAGTCAGCTTACCGTTAATTGGGTCACGATACAGTTCTTTACTCATAGTTGCGCCTCCAATTTGGCGACTCCGCATCAAGAATTCGCTCTAACGTATCAACACGTTTCTGCATTGATTCTGCACGCTCAGACAAAGTCTGTAGACGCTGGTAATCCTCTTGCGATAAGCCACTACTGGTTTTTCGCTTACTGCGATAATGAAGAAGCAGCCATAGTGGAGCCACAAAAATCAAGAAAACGATCAGTGGTCCAGCAATCCAAAACGATGACATAAGTAACTCCTAAATTAATCTACATCAGGCAGGTAGCCATTCTACCTGCCTAAGTAATACCCATTTCACTAAAGTATTAAGCAATAACTATTTCTTTTCTTCCATTTGCTGCTTAAGCTTTGCGAGCTCTTGCTCAATCTCATCTTGAGCTTGTAGTTCAGCAAACTCTTGATCAAGGGACTTACCATTACCGGTTTTGGCATACAAATCCGCTTCGGCTTCTAGTTCATCAATTTTACGCGAATACTGGTCAAATTTCGCCATCGCTTCACTGGTACGTGCAGTATGCAAATGACGTTGAACATCACGACGATTTGACGCTGTCTGGCTACGAATTGCCAAAGCTTGCTGTTTGGCACGCGTTTCAGTGATTTTGCTTTCCAACTTACCAATTTCACCAGTCAATTTATTAATGGTTTCTTCTACCAAAGTTTGCTCAGTATGCAGACCTTTTAATACATCTTGCAGCTTTTGCTTCTCTATCAAAGCAGAACGCGCTAAATCATCTCTTTGCTTGGTTAGCGCTAACGTTGCTTTTTGCTGCCAGTCTTGAACTTGATCCTCAATGGCTTCCACTTTACGCGCCAACTCTTTTTTGTCAGCAATCGCTTTTGCTGAGTTAGTACGAACTTCAACCAGCGTATCTTCCATTTCTTGAATAATCAGGCGGATCATTTTTTCAGGATCTTCCGCTTTATCCAGTAAGGCGCTGATGTTTGAATTCACGATATCGGCGAAACGAGAAAAAATACCCATGGACGACTCCTTTTACTTTAATCATATTAATGTGTAGACATGATTACTTTATCAATTCTCGTGCCAAGTTTTAAAATCACTACAATTCAATAACTTAACAAAAAACAACCAAATAACCGCTTGTATGTGTGACAAATTTGACCAACTATGGGTTAAATTTACCAACCTTTACGAGCTTTGATCACTATGCAGCAAAATTTGATTGGCGAATCCCCTGCTTTTCTCTCCGTCCTAGATAAAGTATCTAAGCTTGCGACTATCGAACGACCTATACTGATCATAGGTGAACGTGGGACAGGTAAAGAGTTGATTGCACAGCGTCTTCACTACTTATCAAAACGCTGGGATCAGCCTCTAATTTCATTAAATTGTTCTGCATTGAGTGAAGGTCTGATCGACTCTGAGCTATTTGGTCATGAATCAGGCTCGTTTACAGGCTCTAAAGGTCGCCATAAAGGACGCTTTGAGCGAGCCGAAAATGGCACACTGTTTTTGGATGAACTCGCCACAGCACCACTACGAGTACAAGAGAAGCTATTGCGTGTTATTGAATACGGTCAATATGAACGTGTGGGTGGACACGACTTACTCAGCGCGAATGTGCGCTTAGTTTGTGCAACCAATGCTGACTTACCCGTAATGGCGGAACAAGGTACATTCCGCGCAGACTTACTTGATCGGCTTGCTTTTGATGTGATTCATCTGCCACTGAGAGAAAGAAAAGAAGACATTATGTTGCTTGCTGAATACTACGCAATAAAGATGTGTCGAGAACTTGGTTATGAGTACTTTGTTGGCTTTAGCCAGCAAGCGGAGCAAAACCTACTAGACTACCCATGGCCTGGTAATGTTCGAGAACTGAAAAATGTGGTTGAACGCGCGGTTTACCAACATGGTGAATCGGAGTACCCAATTGACGAGTTGGTTTTTGATCCATTTGCACGTGCTGTTAGCATCGACAATGAAAGCGATATTCAGGCGCATTCCCAAACAGCGAAATTTGAGTTCCCACTCGATTACAAAGAGTGGCAAGAACAGCAAGACCAAGCCTTGCTAGCTGCTGCAATGGAGCAAAGTAAATACAATCAGCGTAAAGCCGCTGACCTGCTTGGGTTAAGCTATCATCAGCTAAGAGGTATGGTGAGGAAGTACAATTTTACCCGTGAGAGTAAATAATCCTTATCTACTGGCTATTTAAATATACATTCAAGGAAGCGCTTTGTATCAACAAGTAGTAGTCAATGCTAGAAGCCTTAGGCATAATTAAGGGTTCCATTGCGCTATAAACGCGAAATCTTATGAGAGCATTCATACAATTGACATTGAGTTTCTTTGCTGCCAGTTTTTTAACCGGCTGTGGTGAAGAAATTAGTCACGAAAAAGCACGCCAAACAGGGTTCGTATTCTGTGGTCAAGCAGGGCCTGCTACCTTTAACCCTCAATTGGTCGATAGTGGTATTACGTCTGAAACGTTGAGTTCACAGCTTTTCGATACGCTGCTCACGCTTGATTCTACTACTTATCAACCAAAGGCAAGCATAGCTGAAAGCTGGCAAGTCAACGAGTCAGGAACAGAGTACATATTTAACCTTAAAAAAGGCGTCTCTTTTCAAACTACGGCATGGTTTACGCCGTCACGAACTCTGACAGCTGATGACGTTGTATTCAGTTTTCGTCGAATTATCGACCCGACCCATCCTTTCCATAAGGTTGGTGGTGGTCTATACCCGTGGTTTAGCGGTATCAATTTTCAAAACTCGCTCGTTGACGTAGTCGCTATTGATAAGTACACAGTGAAATTTGTACTGACAAAGCCTGATAATACCTTTTTATCTAATATTGCCACCAGCCATGCGGTTATCCACTCGAAAGAGTACGCAGGACAACTTCGAGTGTCTGATGAGCTAAGCATGTTGGACAGCCATCCTGTCGGAACCGGTCCCTTTTATTTAAACGAATTCCAAGTTAACGACTTGGTACGGTTAAAGCGTCACTCTTTCTACTGGGCAGGGGAAGCGAAAATGGAACAAGTGGTGTTTGATATTTCACACCGCGGTACAGGCACGCTAGCTAAATTATTACGTAATGAATGTGATGTATTGACCTCACCTCGTTCAAGCCAAATACCGACGATTAAAGCTCATGATGAACTGACTCTAACGGTAAAACCGGCGATGAACATCTCTTATATCGCGGTAAATACTGAACACCCTGCACTGAGCGATGTTCGAGTTCGCCGCGCTTTAAATCACGCTATCAATCGTCAAAATATCTTAGACTCCGTTTATTACGGAACAGGCAGCCAAGCATTCTCGGTATTACCGCAAAACTCTTGGGCTTATAGCGGCGACAGTATTCAAGTCCGCTATGATCGTAATTACGCGATTGCCTTGTTGCGCGACGCTGGGTTTACTGACGGTCTAACCCTCAATATGTTAGTGCCATTAGAACCACGTTCATACAACCCAAGTCCGCGTAAAACGGCGGAACTGATCCAAGCGAATATGGCGGATATAGGTATTACACTCAACCTATTAACAGATGACCGTTTTAGCAGCAAAGTCTCGGGTAATACCGATAAGGTCGATCTTTTCTTAACTGGGTGGATTGCTGATACTGGCGACCCTGACAACTTCTTACGTCCACTGCTCTCCTGTGACTCTGAACGTGCTGGGCAGAATATTTCGCGTTGGTGTAATTCAGACTTCGACTTCTTGCTTGATTTAGCATTAGAAGTTGAAACACCGCGCTACCGTATAAATTTGTATAAACAAGCGCAGAACATATTAAACACTGAGTTTCCAGTGATACCACTCAACCACGGTATGCAGTTCCAAGCGCATGACAGTTCATTAGTAGGTTTTAAAATGAGCCCATTTAATGCTCAGCCATTCGACCAAGTAGAGAGGATTCGATAAATGTTTCTCTATACCATTCGACGACTGAACTTATTTATTATTACGCTATTAATCTTAACCATCGTCGGTTATGGACTGTTGCGTCTTGACCCTAATTCACATTGGGCTATGCAGAGTTTTTGGGGCGGATGGAGCTCGTATCTAGGTGAGTTGTCTAAATTAAACTTTGGTGTGAACAGAGCCGGTGTACCTATTTTAGATGAACTGAAATTGGTCTTCCCTGCAACGTTAGAGTTGGTGCTTATCGCATTTATCATCTCACTGATCATCGGAATTCCAATCGGCACTCTGGCTGGAATGAAGCAAGGGAAATGGGTAGATACCGTTATCTCCTTTACTTCAATGTCCGGTTACTCAGCACCTATTTTTTGGGTTGCTCTGCTGATGATTATGGTTTTCTCTCTGAACTATCAGGTATTTCCAGTTGCAGGACGCTATGATCTTCTATATCAAATCGACCATATTACTGGCTTCGCCATCATTGATGCTTTTCTGACCGAAGGACCACAGCGCCCCTACGCGCTGCAAAGCGTGATCGACCACCTAATCTTACCTTGTATGGTGCTGGCATTAGCGCCAACAACACAAGTTATTGGTTTGATGCGAACGTCCGTATCAGAAGTAATGAGCAAAAACTACATCCGCGCAGCACGTATTAAAGGTTTAACCACTCGTGAGATTGTCACTCAACATGTACTGCGAAATGCAATTCCACCAATTATTCCCAAAATTGGCGTGCAATTATCGAGCATGTTGACACTTACTATCGTCACCGAGTCTATTTTTAACTGGCCGGGTATAGGACGTTGGTTACTCGACGCCCTTTCCAACCAAGATTATGTTTCGATTCAAGCTGGGGTTATTGTCGTCGCGACCTTAGTTTTAACTGCCAATATTCTGTCTGATTTGATTGGCGCAATGATTAATCCGCTAGTAAGGAAAGAGTGGTATGCTAACCGATAACGTTTATCAAGAAGAGCATATTCCAACTCAGTTTGAGCGATTTTGGCGCAGCTATAAAACCAACAGCTTAGCGATGTTTGGCTTGTGGTGCCTAATCATTATTGTGCTGATCACTATCGTGGCGCCACTGATTACACCGCACGATCCGCAAGCTCAAAGTGGTGAGTTACTGCTTCCTCCTTCGTGGAACCCTGCAGGAACGGTGGAATATTTCTTAGGTACTGATGACTTAGGTCGTGATATTTTGTCACGCTTAATTGTAGGCTCTCAACCTACCTTTGGTGCCGCAGTGATTATTACCGTTATTGCGGCGGCTATTGGTTGTGCCATTGGTACACTTGCAGGTATGACTAAAGGATTGGTATCCAGTACCCTTAACCACCTGCTCGATACCGTAATGTCTATCCCATCATTGTTACTAGCAATTATCTTTGTCGCCTTTCTCGGCTTTGGTGAATTCAATGTACTGTTGGCGATTTGTATTGCTTTAATACCTAGATTTGTCCGCTCTGTTTATCTTGCGGTACACAATGAAGTTGAGAAAGACTACATAATGGCGGCACGTTTAGACGGGGCAAACAACTTCTACCTACTGTGGAATTCCATTTTACCTAATGTACTGGTCGTATTCGCAGCCGAATTTACTTTGGCATTCTCAATTGCCATTCTTGATATCACCGCCTTGGGGTTCCTCGGTCTAGGAGCTCAAGCTCCCAGTGCTGAATGGGGAGCGATTTTGGGTGATTCCGTTGAGTTGATTTATTTGGCTCCATGGACAGTAACACTGCCAGGATTAGCGATCATGTTTACTGTTGTGGTTGTAAACTTAGTGGGCGAAGGCGTGCGCCAAGCTCTGAATGCAGGGGTTGAATAATGCCACTACTTGATATTCGACACTTAACAATCGAGATTGAAACACCACAAGGGATGGTGAAGGCAGTCGACCGCATGAGTATGACCCTCAACGAGGGCGAAATCCGTGGTTTAGTTGGCGAATCTGGTTCAGGTAAGAGTTTGGTTGCAAAAGCAATTGTCGGAGTCTGTAAAGACAACTGGAAGGTTACCGCCGACCGAATGCGCTTAGGCAACATTGATTTACTGCAACTGACTCCTCGTGAGAGACGCCGAGTTATCGCTCGTGACATCGCAATGATTTTCCAAGAGCCTTCAACCTGTTTAGATCCTTCTGAAGAAGTGGGCAAACAATTGATTGAGTCCATTCCTTCACGATCATTTGATGGTAAATGGTGGCAACGTTTTCACTGGCGTAGAAAACAAGCGACCGCACTCCTGCATAAAGTTGGTATTAAGAATCACCGTCAAATCATGAGCAGTTACCCGTATGAGTTAACCGACGGAGAATGTCAAAAAGTCATGATTGCGATGGCGATTGCAGCAAAACCAAAGTTGCTTATTGCTGATGAACCAACCAATGACCTTGATCCAATCACGCAATCGCAAATTCTTCGCCTGCTAAGTCGTATGAATCAAATCAACAACACCAGCATTATGTTGATTGGGCATGATCTCACCACCATAACGCAGTGGGCAGACCGTATTACCGTTATGTATTGTGGCCAATCGGTAGAATCTGCCGACACCAAGAAAATTCTTGCGAAGCCCAAGCACCCTTATACGTCTGCACTACTAA
>ERZ794982.260-NODE-260-length-11366-cov-4.114667_pt1 | contig 11366 bp, 12 predicted proteins | sample MGYA00433071_ERZ794982 | MGnify/ENA primary metagenome ERZ794982 (study PRJEB30140, sample SAMN00862574) | bioreactor metagenome | study: EMG produced TPA metagenomics assembly of the Bioreactor inoculated with sediment Metagenome (bioreactor metagenome)...
GTCTAGCCAGTTTGATTGGGCGACCACATTTGGGTCGCTTTTGTTCGTTATAGCCCTAATTTTACTGATGGCCTGGTTACTTAAGCGTATGCGAGTGCCAACGATGGCGAATCAAAAAGGGTTAAGCGTGGTGCGACAAATTGCGGTTGGCACTCGTGAACGAATCGTGATTGTTCAAGCAGGGGAAGAGCAGTTTTTGGTTGGTATTACACCTCAATCGATTCAATTGATTTCTAAGCTGGATAAACCTTTGTCTCAGGAGGAGCTGGCAGCCAGTCCATTTGCTAATCAACTGACTCAGCTATTAAAAAAGAATGACAAATAATAATCACGCAGGGGCTTATCGCACCATAGTCAATCGCGTAGCAACGCTGCTTCTGGCACTAATGTTAGCGATGGTATCGGTATTTGCCCATGCGAGCGAAGAGCTAGATACGCCAGTGAACAGCAACGTTGCTTCTAATTCGGTAACGGTATCAGCAATGGAGCGTGAACAAGGCGCAGCCAAGACGCTGTCTACCAGCTCTATAATGGGTTCCGGTGGCGGAGGTATACCAGCATTCACCGTCACGACAAATAATGACGGAACAGAAGACTATTCGGTTAATTTACAGATTTTAGCGCTGATGACCATGCTAGGCTTTTTGCCAGCGATGGTTATCTTAATGACCTCTTTCACGCGAATCGTGGTGGTGATGTCAATCTTGCGCCAAGCAATGGGTCTACAACAGACACCATCAAACCAGGTGATTATTGGTATCGCGATTTTCTTAACCTTTTTTATCATGTCACCGGTATTAACCAAGGTTAACGACACCGCAGTCCAACCCTATATTAATGAGCAAGTGACTGCCCGCCAAGCGTTCGATTTGGCGCAGATCCCGATGAAAGATTTCATGCTCAAACAGACTCGAGTTAAAGACTTAGAAACCTTTGTCAACATTTCCGGTTCCACTGCTCAGAATCCGGAAGATGTGTCAATGGCAGTGCTTATTCCTGCTTTCATTACCTCTGAGCTTAAAACTGCATTTCAAATCGGTTTTATGCTGTTCTTACCATTTTTGATTATCGACTTGGTGGTGGCATCGGTCTTAATGGCGATGGGTATGATGATGCTCTCGCCAATGATTGTTTCTTTGCCATTTAAATTGATGCTATTCGTGCTAGTCGATGGGTGGAACTTAATACTCTCCACCTTAGCTGGCAGTTTTGCCTTGTGACGGGAGAAAAAAATGACTCCTGAAATGTTTGTTGAGCTATTTCGCGATGCACTTTGGATGGTACTCATCATGGTGTGTGCAATAGTGATCCCAAGTTTGTTAATTGGTTTGGTTGTGGCCGTATTCCAAGCCGCGACCTCTATCAACGAACAAACACTGAGTTTTCTACCTCGTTTGGTGGTGACCTTGCTCGCGTTAATGTTCTTTGGGCATATGATGACGCAAATGATGACCGAGTACTTTTACTCAATCATTGAACGCTTGCCTCAAGTGCTCTACTAGGTAAGGCGATGGAATACCCAGCCAACGTTGTTTTAGAGTGGATTGCCAACTACTTTTGGCCATACACGCGAATTTCAGCCATGCTGATGGTGATGTCAGTTACCGGGGCGCGCTTTGTCTCAACTAAGATCAGGCTATACCTAGGATTGGCGATCACTTTTGCCGTCATGCCCGCAATCCCTCAAGTGCCGCAAACAATACAGCTTCTCTCTTTTGAAGGCTTTATGGTGCTGCTTGAGCAGTTGGTTATAGGGGTTGCGATGGGTACGGTTACCCAATTTATGATCCAAACTTTTGTTATTTTGGGTCAAATACTGGGTATGCAGTCGAGCTTAGGTTTTGCATCAATGGTTGACCCAGCTAACGGACAGAACACTCCCTTACTTGGTCAGCTGTTTATGTTTTTGGCGACCATGTTCTTTTTGGCAACCGATGGGCATTTAAAAATGCTGATGCTGGTGGTGATGAGTTTTAAATCTCTGCCAATCGGCTCAGGCACACTGACCGCGGTGGACTTTCGTGAGTTAGCCTTATGGCTAGGCACCATGTTCCAGTTAGCCTTGAGTATGTCGCTTTCCGGCATTATCGCGCTGCTGACGATTAACTTGTCCTTTGGTGTTATGACTCGTGCCGCGCCACAGTTGAATATCTTCTCGTTGGGTTTTGCCTTCGCCTTGATTGTGGGTTTGCTACTATGTTGGTACATCCTTGGCGGTCTATTTACTCATTATGAGTTGATATGGTTGCAAGGCGAGCAACAGATTTGTCGTTTTATTCGTTTAGATTGTTAGCGCAGTGCTAGGAGACTAAGTTGTCAGAGTCAGATGGTGCAGAACGTACCGAAGACGCCACGCCCAAGCGCTTGCAACAGGCCCGAGAAAAAGGGCAGGTTGCAAGGTCAAAAGAATTAGCGTCGGTTTCGGTATTAGTGGTTGGGTCTATCGCCTTGATGTGGTTTGGCGATGATTTGGCACGCGCATTATATAGTGTCATGGGGCGATTATTCGATCTCTCCCGTGAGGAGGTGTTCGATCAAACCAAATTGTTTGATATCGCCTTAGGTTCTCTTACCGCGTTAATTTTGCCTCTATTGATGATTCTAGTGGTGTTATTTGTTGCGGCTTTGGCTGGTGCGGCAGGCTTGGGTGGGATCAGTTTTTCTGCTGAAGCGGCAATGCCAAAATTGTCGAAAATGAATCCGCTTAGCGGTCTTAAACGTATGGTCGGGATGCAAAGTTGGGTTGAGCTGATCAAATCAATTCTCAAGGTTAGCCTAGTCTCAGGCATGGCATTTTATTTGATTAATGCAGCCAAAGAAGACTTATTCCAATTGAGCTTAGATGTCTTTCCGCAAAATATCTTCCACGCACTCGATATCCTGCTTAATTTCATTTTGTTGATCAGTTGTTCATTGTTGATTGTGGTCGGCATTGATATTCCGTTTCAAATTTGGCAGCACGCCAATCAGCTAAAAATGACCAAGCAAGAAATCAAAGACGAATACAAAGAAACGGAAGGTAAGCCAGAAGTGAAAGGGCGTATTCGTATGCTGCAACGTGAAGCTGCGCAACGAAGGATGATGGCAGAGGTCCCACAAGCGGATGTTATTGTCACTAACCCTGAGCACTTCTCAGTCGCACTGCGCTACAATCAATCAACCGATCGAGCGCCGATTGTGGTTGCCAAAGGGGTTGACCATATGGCAATGAAGATCCGCGAAATTGCTCGAGAACACGATATTTACATCGTTCCCGCGCCCCCATTAGCCCGTGCGCTTTATCACTCAACAGAGCTTGAGCAGCAAATTCCTGATGGGTTGTTTACCGCGGTAGCGCAAATACTGGCGTACGTATTCCAGCTTAAGCAATACCGCAAGCGTGGTGGTCAGCGACCTAATCTAAAATCGTCAGAGCTGCCAATTCCACCGGATTTAAGGCAGTAAGCCGCGCAATGAAGAGAGGCTATTTTTCTGGAATAGAAAGCAGCACCAGTAGTGCGCCGTTACCACCATACTCTAGAGGGGCTTGGTGAAAGGCCATTACATCAGGGTGTTGTGCTAACCATAACGGCGCTTTCTGTTTGAGAATGTGTTTGCCAATGCCGTGCTGCACGCAAGCACAATGAATTTCATTTTTCACACAGTAAGCGATCATCGCACCGAGCTCGCGCTTGGCTTCATGTTGTGTCATACCATGCATATCTAAAAAGACATCCGGCAGGTAGACGCCACGGCGTAGTCTTTTGACTTCGTATGTTGACACATCATCACGTGCATAACGAGTTGGACCGTCTTCGCTCAGCAGTGGCACGAACTCATCAGAGAAATAAAACTCAGCGTCGCTACCTTCGCGTGCATTACGTATGATTTCTTTTTGCTTAGTATTTTTTTTTGGTTGCTGGACTATGGTATCCTGTGGCAACTTTTTTACGCCTTGTACTGCGTCCTTAAAAAGGGCGAAATCGTCATCAGCGTTGGTGTCTTTTTTGCTCATAGGTATAAATTGATGTTATTAAGCATCGATAATTTGAATTAGCAGTATTGTAGCGCTTTTCGGAGACAATTTTGGATAAGATTTTTGTAGAAGAAGCGGTATCAGAATTACATTCGCTTCAAGATATGATTCGTTGGACAGTAAGCCGCTTTAATGCTGCAAATCTGTTTTACGGTCACGGTACAGATAATGCGTGGGATGAAGCGGTTCAGCTTATCTTGCCAACCCTTTATCTACCAATCGATGTGCCTCCGCATGTTCTCAATTCACGTCTAACTACTAGTGAGCGTATGCGTATCGTTGAGCGCGTTGTAAAACGTATCAATGAACGTACTCCAACGTCTTACTTAACCAACAAAGCTTGGTTCTGTGGATTAGAATTTTTTGTTGATGAGCGTGTTCTTGTGCCTCGTTCACCAATTGGTGAGCTTATCCAAGCTGAGTTCCAACCATGGCTGATTGAAGAGCCTGCACGTATTATGGACTTATGTACTGGTAGCGGTTGTATCGCTATTGCGTGTGCATACGCATTCCCTGATGCAGAAGTGGATGCAATTGATATTTCTACTGACGCACTGCAAGTGGCGGAGCAGAATATTCAAGACCACGGCATGGAGCAGCAAGTTTTCCCGATTCGTTCTGATCTATTCCGTGATTTGGCAAAAGAGAAGTACAATATCATCGTGTCGAACCCACCTTATGTGGATGCAGAAGACATGAACAGTCTACCAGAAGAGTTTACGCACGAGCCGGAGTTAGGCTTAGCGGCAGGCACTGATGGTTTGAAATTGGTACGTCGTATTCTGGCCAACGCTCCTGACTACCTTACAGAGCAAGGCATCTTGATCTGTGAAGTTGGCAACTCGATGGTGCATATGATGGAGCAATATCCACATATTCCATTTACATGGCTAGAGTTTGAGAACGGCGGCCATGGTGTGTTTATGCTGACTCGTGATCAACTTGTCGAATGCGCTGAAGATTTCAAATTGTATATCGATTGATATTTAGCCAGTAAACGCTATTTTAACGCCATGCTTATGCATGGCGTTTTTCGTTACGAGAAAGTCAAAATTGTTGTGATTTGGGGGTTTACATCAAATCGTAATAAGGCGACTATGAAAATACGAATAATTGGAAGGAACGCTGTAAGCGGATTATTTACAGCGATAAAATTGGGGAAGCAATGGCAGGAAATAGTATCGGACAACACTTTCGAGTGACAACATTCGGAGAAAGTCACGGTATCGCACTGGGATGTATCGTAGACGGCTGCCCTCCGGGGTTAGAAATTTCAGAAGAGATCATTCAAGTTGATCTTGACCGTCGTCGCCCTGGCACGTCTCGCTACACAACTGCGCGCCGTGAACCGGACCAAGTAAAAATCCTATCGGGGGTTTTTGAAGGTAGAACTACAGGTACCTCCATTGGTCTATTGATTGAAAATACCGATCAACGTTCAAAAGATTATTCAGAAATCAAAGATAAATTCCGCCCAGGTCATGCTGATTACACCTACCACCAAAAGTACGGTGTGCGAGATTATCGTGGTGGCGGTCGTTCATCTGCGCGCGAAACCGCAATGCGTGTTGCCGCAGGGTCAATTGCAAAGCAATACCTTAAGCAAGAATTTGGCGTTGAGGTACGCGCTTACCTATCACAGATGGGCGATGTGGCGATTGAAACAGTTGATTGGAATGAGATTGAAAACAACCCATTCTTCAGCCCAGATGCTAATAAAGTTGACGACTTTGACCAATTGATTCGTGAGCTAAAAAAGCAAGGCGATTCGATTGGCGCTAAAATTCAAGTGGTGGCAACGAATGTACCAGTAGGGTTGGGCGAGCCAGTATTTGACCGTTTAGATGCCGATATTGCTCATGCCCTAATGAGCATTAATGCGGTGAAAGGTGTCGAAATTGGTGATGGCTTTGATGTGGTAAATCAGAAAGGTAGCCAGCACCGTGATGCGCTGTCACCTCAAGGATTTGGCAGTAATCATGCTGGTGGTATTCTTGGTGGTATTTCTACTGGGCAAGATATTGTGGCCAATATTGCATTAAAACCAACTTCGAGTATCACCGTACCTGGTGAAACGATTGATAGGCAAGGTCAGCCAACCGAGCTTATTACTAAAGGTCGCCATGACCCTTGTGTAGGTATCCGCGCGGTGCCAATCGCTGAAGCGATGCTAGCGATTGTCGTGATGGATCATTTGCTGCGTCATCGTGGTCAAAACCATGGTGTGCAAACTGAAACGCCACAAATCTAAATCGCGGTGAACTAACTAAAATGAGCCATATAAAAAGCCAATCCGAGGATTGGCTTTTTTGTGTTTGATGCAGGTGTAATTGAATTAGTGCAACGGGTCATCATTCTCTAAATGAAATGAAGGTAAACGCCATTTAAAACGCACGGCTGCCATTCGCATTAAATAGCCGACAATCAAGGTCGCGATCGTTGCGGTCACATCATCAATACCAAACTCCAGCAAGGCTAGGTACAAACCTGAAGCCACTAATGATACTGAGGCATAGAGCTCTTCATGTAGCACTAATGGTGTTTGACGACAGATCAAATCACGTAGCAAACCACCAAACACACCGGTCACTAGTGCCGAAACCATACAAATGCCCGGGTGTAGACCCATACCAATCGCAATCTTGGTACCGATAATACTAAAGACAATTAAGCCAAGTGCATCGAGTCGAATGAAGAGACCTTTAAATTTAATCACCCACTTAGCTAACCCGGTGGTGAGCACGCCAGCAATGCAAGTAATCGCGAGAAATTCGGGGTTTTTAACCCAACCTAAAGGGTAGTGACCGAGCAAAATATCACGCACGGTGCCACCGCCTATCGCGGTTGCACTAGCCACTAACATGACGCCGAACCAATCCATTTTACGACGACCTGCACTGAGTGCGCCTGTCATCGCTTCTGCAGTGATACCGATAATGTATAACACACTCAATAGCATAACGATTACTCAATTCAAACGAGAGAAACAGACAAGGTAAATGCAATTACCCTATCTTATAAAGCAAAGCGATGAGTGTAGTGGTTGTGTAGAGGAAAGACGAATGAGTTTTGTTGATTGCGAAAACACGTTTCAGATAATTATTTCTAATGGTGTTTGTTATGTTAATGTTATATCGACTAGCTCAGTATCGTCCGTGCAGCTTTGCTTACAGGCGTGATGGTTATTTGAGGAACGTTAATGCCAAATTAATCGTCGGATTAGTATGGTTTTGCAATTACGGGTAAAAGTGCGAGAATGCCAGCGCAGTAACGATATGAATATTTAAGTGACTATGACCCACGATTATCTCGATTTAATAACAATCTTTAATGATACTTTTTATCATAGCTTTAATACCAAATTAGAGCTGGGTGGCGACGAACCAATTTACCTGCCTGCGGATGCTGAGCACAGTTATCACCGCATTATTTTTGCGCGTGGCTTTTACGCGTCAGCGCTTCATGAAATAGCGCATTGGTGTGTTGCAGGACCGGAGCGTCGATTACTGGAAGATTTTGGTTATTGGTATGAACCTGATGGTCGCACCGCGCAAGTGCAAGCCGAGTTTGAAAAAGTGGAAATTCGCCCGCAAGCGTATGAATGGATCTTAGCGCTGAGTGCGGGTTTTCCTTTTACCGTTAGTTGCGACAATTTAAATGGTGACTTTGAGCCTGACCGAATTGCGTTTATGAGCAAGGTACACGCTGAGGTGGTGAGTATTTTGCTGCAGGGAATGCCACCACGAGTGAAAATGTTATCGGAAGCGATGCGCGAGTTTTATCATATTGCGCCTTTAGAAGCTGAAATATTCATAGTTAAGTAGACTTAGTACGCCATCAAAGTTTAAGCCCCATCATTGGGGCTTTTTCGTTATGGAATGAGCCAAGTACTTTGGGCTTGATTGTCATACTGCCAAGTAAAAGTCAGTGAACGACTATTTGCTTCCATCGGCGTAACTTCTGCAATCAGAGATTGTTGGTGATTAGGTAACTGCAGCTCAAAGATACCTATACCGCCATTGAGGCTGGCTTTGATAAAACATTTATCATAATCAATTGTGTCTGAGCTGTGTTCACAAATCACGATATAAGCTTCCTTGCCGACTAATTGTGTTAGCTGTACATCAACAGTGAGTTGATAAGTCGATGAAAGGTTATTGTCGTTCGCTATTACTAATTGGTTAAGCGAGCGAGCAGTCGTGCTATTGGGAGATGGGTTGGCGTTTGAACTACCTCCGTCATCACCACCGCCACCACAAGCAATAAGGTTTAGGCTGAGCACTACTAACCATGTTGTTTGTATTTTCATTGTTGTGTCTCCCCAATACTAATCGATATAAATTTTGTTGCTTGGCTCGGTGTACCATGTAGGGGCGGTTTGCCCCGTTGGGTCAGAGGCAAAATCATCAAAACGATGGTAAGCTTCGACAATATTGACTTGCTCGAGTGGGTGTTGCCATGTCTGTGGAATTTCTATCGCCCAAGGTAGACCATTTGCAGTATGAAAGTGGGTTTCACCATTTGATGCGTCATCACCGCGCGATTTATAACGCATATCAAACTTGCTGGTTGGCGCTTTGTTTTTAAGATGGATCTCCAATCCGCGCTCGGGATAGCCGCCCGTTAATTGATAGCCAATATCGCCATAGTAATGACCAGGAGAGGCAAAAATAAATGGGTCATAAGGAAAAGCGGGCATTTGCTCATTGCTAATGGCATTGCGCATAGTGACAGTAAGTTGCCACGTTGGACGATAACTCGTACCGCAGTCGTCTTGAGTGCGGAAAAATGAGCAGCCCTCTGCTTCACCTGGCTCGGTGATATCCCACAAATCATTATGCACAATAAGTACAGCGTCCGTTGTACCTGACTCTAATACAGTCGTACTCATGGTTTGATTATTAATGACTAACTCAATCAGCTCATCTTTGATATCGCTTGGTGCTATACCTGGAAGTCTAATGGCGAACCCAGAATGATAATCACCACCAAGTGCGGCGATTTGTCCTTCTAACTTAATGCGAATTACAGAACCATCTAACTGATATTCGGTGAATTTAACGTTCATTAATACGTCATTCATATCGTAATCACCAGCAATCGGGTATTGGTCTTCATAAGCGAAGGTCGTGAAGTCGGCCCCGCTTGGGTAGAGCTCAGTGACAACGCCATCTTCGGTAATATCAACCGAATAGTCTTCTACCTCACCAGTTGGAACCCCACCGGAAGGCCCAATCCCTGAGATCTCGCTTAACCGAAACCTTGCCCAAGTTTGCCCTACTTGCGCCCATGGAGGGACGGAGAAGAAGATATTTTGCGCTCCATTAGACATGGTGGCATCCGTCACGATGATTTCATCAGAGTCAAAGTTGCCATCACCGTCAAAGTCAATCCAAGCATTGAGGACACTGTCTGCTGTTGCGCCATTAACCGTGACAATAATTTTACTGGTTCGCCCAACTTGAATAGGCAGTGGGAATTGTACACCATCTTCATCATCTACGCCATCAGAGACGTCATCACTAAGTGGAGGAAGGCTCGCGTTTGTCTCTCCATCAATCACAGCTCCTAAAACCAGCGAAGAAATACCATGGCGGGCACCAGAATTTGCGTATGACGTATTGTAGCTGTCAGGGGCATCGCCAAAGTCCGTGTATTGGCTTGGCTCTACAGGAGCCAAGGCGCAGCGAGCCCCATCATTAGAGTTACTTGACGGACCGTAAGCGAAGAAGCTTGCTGACGAAAGGTTACCAGCGATGTTGACTCGGAAAATGTAGCCATTGCTGTTGTTACTGGCGTAGAAGTTGCCTTCTACATCAAAATAAACAGCCCCAAATGTCAGGCTATAACCCAGAACGTTCTTATCTAATAACTGATTTAATCGATTGGTTGTTCCTGTATTGACATCAATTTCCCATAGATAACCGTCGGCATCGATACTGTACGCGAGGGTATTTGATGGATGGAAAGCGAGGTCGAAAATTCTAGGGTTGCCAAATTGTCCGGGTGGGGAAACTAAAACCATCTCTAAGGTATCTAACGAGATTCGATATAGTCCCGAATTGGGGCGGTAACCGTACCATGCATTTTCTTCTAAAGAGACATCACCTACATAAATTGCACTCGGGGCTCCATCGGGCTTTGCGACTGCTAGAGGGTATTTAGTGAATGTGCTATCGATTAATGCAAGCGAAGCTGTGCCGTAGTCCCAACCATAAATATAGTCATCATGTTGGCTATAACCGACGGCATTGATTTTGGATGAGCCTAAAGCCGCTGGGAGAGTAACATAACTACCCAAATCAATGTTGACCCCGTAGGCGACAGGTTCTCCCGATGGATTTTGAATGAGGAATGCCTCTGTTGGGCATTCAGTAAAAGGTTGCTGAGAATAGCTTGGTAAAGAGAGAAAACAGGCTGATACAGTCGCCAATAAAGAACCTAGTTTAACAAACGTTATAGACATAAATTTTTCTCTGAATAGTTAGATGTAATCAGAGCAATTGCATAGTATGTGCCAGATGGTTGAGCCCCGTCATACATAGGGTTTGCGTTCATTTTCTCAATATGAGAAGCTTCAGCATCCTTTTTTGAGAATCAAACTGAGTTGATTAAGCACCATATGATTATTGAATTTGAAGAGAAGTTGTTAGAGCTAATTGATGAGCGAATTGAAAGCGCGTCAGATGATGAACTATTTGCTGGAGGCTACCTTCGAGGACATATTTCTCTTTCTGCTGCGGCTTGTGAAGAAGAGGGTATCAGCGATATTGAAGCATTTAAGCAACGCATTATCGCCAGCTTAGATCAAGCTCGCTCAGAGCTAAACCCTGCAGACAGAACTATCGTCAATGATTTATGGCTAGAGTTAGTGAATAACGCTTAGTGACTTATTATCGTTATCGATTAGAATTTTGATTTGGCTGAACAAGCCATTGAATCATCAGCTTAGTTTTATCTGCTAACTAGATAGAGAAAACCTCCCGGTAGGGAGGTTTTTGAGTTTTTAGTGCTAATCATAATTCAGTAATAGCTTTGCCTTTTCTTAGTTTTCGTACCCACATGCGGCTTGGGTCTATTTGTTCGAGTAGATCTACTGGCAGTGGTAGTGGGTCGCCACAGATTTGTGATGCCAATACCTCGGCCATTAAAGGCGCGGAACTTAAACCACGAGAGCCTAATCCTAGCAAACAGTACAGGTTAGGGTGGTGTGGTGTGTTTTCTATTTCTTGAGTGCTGTCAGCCAAATTGGCATAAACCGATTTAATCTGCTCAAAGTTGCCAACATTGCCAACAAATGGCAGGTGATCACGGCTTACACAACGAATACCTTGGCGAGATTGATTGCTCG
>ERZ794982.262-NODE-262-length-11271-cov-4.007846_pt1 | contig 11271 bp, 14 predicted proteins | sample MGYA00433071_ERZ794982 | MGnify/ENA primary metagenome ERZ794982 (study PRJEB30140, sample SAMN00862574) | bioreactor metagenome | study: EMG produced TPA metagenomics assembly of the Bioreactor inoculated with sediment Metagenome (bioreactor metagenome)...
GTTCGAATGATCAGTGGAATTAACACCAGTGCAACGAGTTCACGTAGCAACTCTAGCATGAAGGAAGCGCCGCCATAGACCGGACCAAACGCATCCCCCATCAAAATACCGGCTAAAGAGTACCAACCAAAACCCGAAGCCATAGCAAAACCACGATAAATATCGATATCAAGAATTATTGCTGCGATAGCGCCACCGATTAAAGAGCTGACAATAATTAGAGAGGCGATGCACATTCCCTGCTTGTTAATCAGGATTTGCTTGAGGGTTAAGCCACTATTACGCAACTGAATACCAATGAAAAAGAGAAGAATGAAGAGAATCCACTCGCTGGCGGTGTCTACCCAAGAAAGGTCGATTGACAGCATAAGCCCAATGACCAAACCGCCACCCACGACTAAGATCAGCTTTAATGATTCCATCGCCATGGAAGAGAGAGGCAGGTTGGTATGCTTTGCATCTACTTCTAATGGTAGGAAACGGTCAACAATAGGCAATACCGCCATATTACAGACACCCAAACAAACGAAGAACGTAGCGGTGTAGGACAATATGGTTTGAAGATTTTCACCAAGGTTATCTAAGGCTGCCAGGCTCAACCCCATCAGTGCCAGAATGACATAAATGAGATTGGTCGTAGTGGCGTTGATTTTTTCGAGTAAACCTTGGTTTGAAATAGCAATAAAATACCCCACCACTAGCGGGGCAAAAATAAATAACATCCCTGAAAACATACAACTTCCTGATGGCCTAAAGCCCGCTTGCTCTGATTAATTCTTGTATTTTGTTGCGGAATTCAATATCGCTCAAATTAGTCAAATTGTACAGAATATCTGCACCTGTAATATCAACTTCAACAGTATGTTCGTCGATGTTCTTATCTTTTCGACGGAACATTAATATGTGATTCGCAATACGGGCAACATCAAGGTATGAGACATCAACATCAAGGCTTTGACTATTTTGATTCATCGCAACGTCAATAAAGTCAGTATCGAAGCCCCATTTTTCTAATACCAAGCGGCTAGCAGCAGGACAAAGGGTACTAAAGATTCGCAGCGCTAACTCACTGTCTAAATAATTACCGTTCTCTAAGTAGAGGTAATATTCATTTACGATGCAAAATAAGCCAATGTCAGCGAGCAAGCCGGTTAATAGTGCTTTATCAGAACTCAAGTGCTGGTACTCATTTGAGTCAGCTTGTCTAAACTCTTTGCTCACCATCACCATTGTTGCCGCCAACTCTTTTGAGACGTGAGCACTTTGACGCAAAATCTGGTTACACTCTTTGGAGAGATTGACCGAGTTTTTCAGTTGCTCAATCGCTTGAGCTGTCACAATATCTCGTACTCTGACAATACCAAGGCGAGAGACCGCGGTAATAACTTCGGTACATTGAATGTTGCGACGATTAAAAATCACTGAATTTGCTACACGAATAACAGTGGCAGTAAGCCCTGGGTCCTCGACTAGGCAGTCTGCTACATCCATGACGGTTGTCGAATCTGACGAACACAGTTTTTGGATCTGCGTGACGACTTCAGGGATAGGAGGGAGGGTGATTTTACCCGAATCAATAGAGCTTTCTAAGAAGGAAGCGAACTCGCTCTCAATTCCTTTCTCTATTAACTCACGGTTTTCTGGCAGCCAGTAAAAAGATAGATGGGTCATAGCATTTTTATTATGAATTTTATGCATAGAAGTGTACCGTTTATACGAGCTATCAAGCAATGAAAGAATGTTGCTCAGTGACATTTCAGGTAATAATTTTAATTAACCCGAAAAGTAAGTTATCTGACACTTTTTTACTATATATTTCACTTAGTGTGATACTGGTCTCATAAAGGGCGTTTTTTTAAACGATTGATGTGAAGTTTGACCAGACTTAATTCGTTTCGTTAACTATCATCATTACTACAAAATAAACGCCGTAATTCAATACTATACAATAAAACGGTGGAATAAATTTTCGCTATAAACGCTGCAAATCTGGTGATCACCAATAATCGGGGAAGATTAGAAGGATCAATGGATATGACAGAGCAATCGTTCATTCAATATGTAAGTAAGTATGGTAACTTCCAGAAGCGTTCTATGTTTGGTGGTACCGGGTTATTCAAAGATGACGCAATGTTTGCCTTAATCAGCAACGAGCGTGTGTTTATTCGTGGTGGTGACGCCTTAGATGACGAACTTTGTACTCTAGGCTGTGAAAAATACCGTCATGTAAAAAAGCAGACCACTGCTACGGTTAATTATTACGATATTAGTGATATTTTCACTTCTCGTGATGACAAGTTAGATTACCTTGTTAAACAGTCGATCGCGTATTCTGTATCACAACGTAAATTCAAGCGCTCATCCGCAAATCGTCGTCTACGAGATTTGCCAAATATGCAATTAACGCTAGAACGTATGGTAAAGAAAGCAGGAATCGATGATGTAGACGCATTTGTTGAGTTAGGGGCTGCGCGAGTGTTTTCCCGTGTTAAGCAAACTTACGGCAGTGATGTCGATGTTAAGCTGCTATGGAAATTTGCAGGAGCGATTGAAGGCGTGCATTGGAAATTGATTCAAGAGCCACGCAAGCGTCAACTGCTAGCGAACTGCCAGTAACCTTTCTATTAGTTTACTTGAAAATTCGAAGAACACCGGGCATATTGCTCGGTGTTTTTCTATCTGGCTTGCTGTACAGTAACTAGGTTGTTCCTAAAATGATGAAGAAATGCCAGACGAACTCCACACCGTTATATTGCCTTCTTTGATCCACCGTATTGGACGCGAGCAAGCGAAGCTCATTGGCACCATTGCTATTGAGCATGGTTGTTTAATTAATCGTGTTCGACGTTCTCGCAACTGGCAAGCAAAGGGAAGCTATGACAATTTACAGGCATTGCTGAGAACTCTTCAACATCAAGACTCACTCACTAATCGTTTTGTGATCAATAAACTCACAACTTTGCTCGAGAAGATTGAACCCCCTCTGACCATCGAGCAGCAATTAGCACAATTGTTGGCAAACAATCCCAATATTACCCTTAATGAAATGATGACAATTACGCAGTGCAATGTCTCACAAGCTAGGTTGGCTCGTTTTGAAAATGAGACGTTGTAACTTGATGGTCAATTCTCCAGTCCCCTTTATTTCCGTCATGTCAGGCCGCGTGTATTTCTGAATTATTTTGGTTTTGGTGTACAACAGCACAACAACAAATTGTCACTAAATTAAGACAATCTAAGTATTGCGTTTTGTTACACCATCCTTTTGGCGATTTTGTCGCGTATTGTTTGCCTAATTCACGGTTTTTCTCTGCAAGTTCATAGAAGATACACCTAATTGCTAAAGATATTCCATTGTCTGAGGGAGTGTTCTCTATGTATCAACAACTCACAGAAGAAAAACGATTACAAATTTGGGCAATGAGAAAAGAGGGAAAAAATCAATCTGAGATAGCAAAGCAACTCAATATTCATCGCTCAACGGTGAGCAGAGAACTTAACCGCAACTCGGGACCTTATGGTTATGAGCCACAACTCGCGCAGCAAATGGCTGCTTACCGCAAAAAATTCCACCAACAAATCATTGAACATCAATATGAAGAACTAATCAGAGAGCTTATCAAGCTTGGTTTGAGTAAAGAAAATTGCAAGAAGTTTGTCTCAAATCATCACCCTGAACTCTCTGTTGAACAGTTAGAACAACTGATTAGTTCCTGCCAACAGCAAAGTGAGCACTCATAGTAGTCTGGCTGAGTTAGTTTCATTTAGGCATTTGCTCAATGCAAAGCATTGATTGTGAGATGCCAGATCGTGTTTTTCGCTTTAGACACAGAATTTGCCGCTTTTGGCGATAGAAATGAATAAATGCATTTTAGAATGGCGTTTTTTTGTTTAAAAGCGTGAACACCGTCACTTGTTGCACTTGCTTGAAAAGCCGATTGAGTCATCGATGCTGTTTTGTTGCACTTGCTCATATTCGTTCAATAATCACTTACTGTAATCAAAAATGGGTGTTGCACTTGCTCAAACGTCAACGCCTAATGTGACTGTTGCACTTGCCCTTTTAATGTGTGTGGTGTTATTTAAGTTGTTGTTATTGTTGGCTTTTTATTGTAGTTCTTCATGTGACTTATATCACTAAAAAAGCTTTAAAATCTTCTTATATTCATTGCAACGGAACACAAACACACAAGCGAAGGAGTATGAGATGAGAAAGTTTAGTCATATTGGTATCCCGACAGAGCATGTGCATCAAGGGGAGGTCTTTAACCAAGATATTGGACTTTATACGACGGATTTTAATTGTAGCGAACACGCTATTGAATGGTTGAGATTCTTAGACAATAGCCCAATGCCAGAAGCACTTAAAACCACCGCGCACGTAGCTTATGAAGTCGATGATCTTGAAGCGGCTATGCAAGGGAAAAACGTCTTATTAGAGCCATTTAACGCCAATGAATCACTGAAAATCGCCTTTATTATGGAAGACGAAGCACCTGTAGAGCTGATGCAGTACCTCTAAAAAATGATTACACAGTGGGTTTGTTATGTAAGGGTTGCGAGAAAACGAGCAAACAATTCATAACCCTAGCCTGTGATTTAAAAGATGCTTAATCCGTCACGAATACAGAGAGTAAGAATATGAAAAAGTTTATCAATAATGCTGAACACATCACGACCGAACTTTTACAAGGCTATGCAATGACTTTCCCTAATAAGGTGAAAATTATCTCTGAAAAAATCGTTGCTCGTGTTACGCCAAAAGATCCAAATAAAGTTGCAATTGTTACCTTAGGTGGGGCTGGTCATGAACCTGCATTAAGTGGTTATGTTGGTGAAGGTATGTTGGATTACTCCGTTGTTGGCGACATCTTCGCAGCACCAGGCGCGCCAAAAGTTTTTGAAGCGTTGAAACTGGCGAACTGTCCGGCGGGGGTTTTGCTGATTGTGCTTAACCATGAAGGTGATGTCATGGCTGCCAATATGGCAATGGAAATGGCTGCGCGTGAAGGTATTAATGTCAAAATGTTGCTGACTCATGATGATATCAGCGCTGGTCTTTCTGCAGATATCAAAGACCGCCGAGGTTTAGCTGGTTGTGTGCCTATCTACAAAATTGCTGGTGCAGCCGCGGAAGAAGGTCTGAGCTTAGATGAAATTTATCGTATCAGTGACAAATTCAATCAAACTATTGCAACGCTTGCGGTCGCGATGAGTAACGCTACACACCCACAATCCGGTATGGCAATTGGTGACCTTGCCAATGATGAAATGGAAATTGGCATGGGCCAACACGGCGAGGGCGGTGGTGGACGAATGAAAATCCAATCGGCGGACGATACTGCGCATATTATGATTGAACAGTTGTGTAAAGCGATCGATGCGCAAGCGGGCGATGACGTAATGCTAATGGTGAACGGCTCTGGCGCTACCACGCTAATGGAAATGTTTATTGTTGCAAGAGCTTGTCACCTAACGTTGCAAGATAAACAGGTTACAGTCGTGCGTTCAAAAGTCGAAGAAATTCTAACCGTGCAAGAGATGGCGGGATTCCAAATGTGCTTAGCCAAATTTGATGCGGAAGCACTAAGCTACTGGGATAAACCCTGCAACGCACCTTATTGGGTTCAGCAATAAGCGAGCTCCCTTAATGTAACTGATTGGAATCAATAGCTCTCTCTTACGTTAAGGGAAACTACTTACCCCCAAGGTATAAATTGATATGTGGTATCTGTAATGAAGCCACGTAGGGCGTTGTATTGCCAAAAATAGGGAGAACATCATGACTGTATTAAACCAGCACCTGTTATTTAGCATGCTTCAAACGGCAACAAAGAACCTATTAGAGCAGGTTCCGATGCTTAATGAATTAGATAGTAAAACCGGTGATGGCGACCATGGCTCAACCATGTTGCGCGTATGTCACTGTATAGAAAAATCAGTGACTCACGAAGAGACGCAATGGGCTAAGCAGGTAGATGCGCTGGGTTGGAGCATCATGGAACAAGATGGTGGCTCTGCGAGTATGCTCATTGGCAATCTATTTTTAGGTTTAAGTGAAGGGCTAACCAGCGAAGAGCTAAGTCCTTTAGAAACGGCCGTAGCCTTTAAATATGGTGTGGAGCGTGTGATGCGTCTAAGTGGTGCGCATCAAGGTGATAAAACCATGTTAGACGCGTTAATTCCGGTTGCGGAAACGATGCAAACCGACGCGGTAAATGGGGCGACTCTTGAAGAGTTATTTGAACATGCAGCCATCGCGGCAAGGTTGGGGGCAGAATCGACAAAAGCGATGATTCCAAAGCGTGGTCGGGCAAAAAATATGGGCGAAAAGGCGATTGGCTTCATTGACCCCGGAGCTACCAGTATGGCGATTTTATTTGAATCGTTTAATCAAGCCGTCCACCAAGTGCATTAAGGAGCATTAACATGGCCGATAAAGATGGAAACCAACTAGCAAAAGATTACGGATTGAATCAACCCGCAGTTAGCCAATCCTTTTATGTCAAAGGTATGGATCACGTTGATTGGGGGATGAAAGATCGCCTTAGCCGAATCTTTCGCCCTGAAAGTGGAAAAACCGTGATGCTCGCTTTTGACCATGGCTACATCATGGGAGCAACCGCGGGGTTGGAGCGACTCGACCTTGCCATTGAACCTTTGGCGCCATATGCCGATGCGTTAATGGCAACGCGCGGCGCGTTGAGAAGTTGTATTCAGCCAATACACAATAAACCCGTCATCTTGCGTGCAAGTGCCGGGAGTACTGTACTAAATGATGATATGAGTAGTGAAGTGGTGGGCGTTGACATTGATGATGCGGTTCGTATCAATGCCTCATGCTTGGCGATCCAAGTCTTTATTGGCGCAAATGGTGAGTGTTCGAGCTTACAGAACTTAGTCAGAACCATTGATGCTGGTGCTCGCCTTGGCATCCCAACATTAGGTGTGACGGCGGTAGGTAAAGAGATGGAACGAACTCATCGTTATTTCATGCTGGCATCACGTGTACTTGCCGAGTTAGGCGCGCACATTGTTAAGACCTATTACTGTGAAGATTTTGAGAAAGTCGTCGCAGCATGTCCAGTGCCGATAGTTGTCGCTGGTGGTAAAAAAATCCCTGAGTTTGATGCATTGACTCTAACGTACAACGCAATTCAAGCGGGTGCGGCAGGTGTCGATATGGGGCGCAATGTATTCCAATCAGAAAGCCCGATAGGCATGCTTAAAGCGATCAATGCAGTCGTTCACTCAGGTTTCACACCGAAACAAGCTTTTGACCTTTTCGAAACTGAAAAAAACACACTACTTTAAGGAAGATAACATGAAATTTTCGCAATTTATTGTCATTCCAATCATGGTCGCGTTTTTGGCTTTTACGATTCAAATTGTTGACCAAGTTATGGCGCCAATGATGCCTGTCGAGGGCAATGTTGGCTTTGGCTGGATAGCATTTATCGCTTGGGCAATGTACTTCATGGCTGGTTGTAATGTTGAAGGCGGTAAAAAGACTTTCTGTGGCTACATTGCTGGCATTATTGCTTCGGTTGCCATCATGGAGTTCGGCGGGGTCTTTAGTTCATTAGGCTTTTTTGCTGTGCCAACGGCTATCTTTGTTGTGGTCGTTCCATGTATCTGTTTAGAACGACTACCACCGTTTGATTTTGTACCCGCGTTATTTGTTGGTGCTGGTACTTTCTTTGGCTTCATGTCTTATGTGGGGGGCGCTACTTATTTGAGCGCCACGATAACCGAGCTTATCTATTGCTTGATTGGCTTGGGTTATGGTTGGGGAACCATCAGCCTACGTAGTCGTTATGAGTATTATGTCGAGCATGGCTCTGATCATGGAGCACATGCTAGCCATTAACTTGTTGGTCACGGAAAATAAAGAACCCGGTATTATCATTAGAGCTGGGTTCTATCTGTTTATGGCTGTTGGAAGGGAAGAGCTAAAGTGAAAACTGCTACTCATTAAAAAAATCGTATAAACTTGGAAAAAATGCTTTACCTAAAGTTAACTTGAGGTTTTATGGTTAATGTATCCAAACAAGGAAACATTAATTAAAGGACTAACGTTATGAAAACCTATTTTGAACACGCCAACATTTCAGTCGTAAACCCACACAGCACCATTAACCTTATTTTGGCGGCACTGCCTGATTGGACAGTACGTGGTAAAGGCGAATATGAAAATGACCGCGGTGAAGCTGTTCAATGGTTCCATGTGGGAGATGATACTTTTTACCTCGCGATTGACTCGCAGGGAAAGGGGCACATGCCATACTGGACTGAACGTTTCACTGGGCTTAATCACCTCGGTTTTGCCGTAGAGAATTTGGGCGAGACCGTCGAACGTTTGCAGCAAGCGGGGTTTGAGTTAGATCATTGGGGAGCGGAGCATCCACATCGTAAAAATGTCTATTATATGGATGAGCACGGTATTCAAGTTGAGTTTGTAGAATATTTCTCGCAAGTGACCGAAGAACGAAATGACTATAACTTATAGAAAGTGAATCGCGCCCACCAATGAGTGGGCGTTGTTTTCACTCTTATTTAGTCACGAGATAGGTTTAACCAAGCAAAAGACTTGTTTAAAAACGTGACGGCATCGCTGATTATGATTTCACCATGCGCCAAGATAATTCGTTGCGGATCCCATCTGATCATCTGATGGTAGTGCTGGCGAGCTTCTGATTTGTGGAACATGAAACTCATTCTCCAATCGATAGGCATTTTACCATTGGGAGAGAGAATACCAGTGAATTTTGCTAACAAGCGTTGGACGCAATTAAAATCGAGTGGTGGGAAGTTTTCAATCAAGTCAGTCACAATTAATGACTGAGATTGTTTATGAAAAAATACCGCTTCTTGCATTAACGGCGAGCCAGTAAATAGCAGCATGTCGATATCACTTTGCCACGGATACTCGGTGTCGGCGGTAAGTTCAGAGGTAAAGATAAGATCATTTCTTTTTGTTATTACTTCTTTGGTGCCATATGTCTGTGCATCAGGGAAGGCGAGTTGCCATTCTTGTAGAAATAGATGGTGTAAGTGATTCGGTGCGATTAGGTACTGTACGCTTCCTAGTGAATTGATTTGTGCTTTCAATTCATCGGTTAGAGCGATAGGGCTGTGAACCCATAATTTTGAATCCTCGGTCTTAATTACTGTCATCCGAGTTGAAAACGGCAATGATAGGAAAGTAACGGGCTTGCCATTAAATACCCAAAGGTCGTTACTTAGTTCGATCATCAATTTTCCCCTTCTAAACTTAGCTTATTCTCTGCAGTTATAGGACGGTAAGGCTCTTCTCTGACCCCATGTGATAGAACGAGCTTAATGATGAAAATAGGCGCTAACCATTCAAGCCCTATTGGGGATGAAATTGCGGGAGCGATTATGATAGATAATATCACCATAAGTAATGCTACAGGGCGGTGTAAGTACATCGGCACAAGATGAATCAACAGTATTGAAGCCATCATCACACCGTACCAGAAGAACGCATAAAACCAAGCGGTATCAAAGCAAAGTGGCACTGCGAACAACTGCAAGTGGATTGCTGGAAATAGGAATTTACTACCCACCAATTGACCTAACTTATTTAACTCTAATGGCTGATCAGTATGAAGGAAACGTTTCATTGATCCTAAAGAGTTGGTTAATACGCCTCCGACCATATCAAGTGCCAATAGGCTGGCGACAACAATTTGTAACGTTGTCCAACTCAAATGTTGCCAGTAAAGAAAGTACATCATAATGGGAGCAATAACAGCGGCATAGTTGGCGATTGCACTCTCGGCCTTTGTTGCCCCAAATCCTGTGGTAAAACTGAATGCCCCTGAACACCGCCAATCAATCAATGCATTCTTAATAGTAATTTTATTTTTTGACATCGTTTACTCCTCGATGAATCACAACGTTTTGTTCAATATTGCCCTAGTGTTATTACTTTCTGACAGAGAGCCATAGCGAATTATTCATCACAACTTGCTTTTTAGTCCGATCGGTCTATTAAATGTTATGGGACATAAAAGAGCCTGTCAAATATTTTATAGTCCATGTGGTCTATTTTGTATTGGCGATATTAATGGGTAGACTTTTTGCTGTAATTACTTATAGTCCAGATGGACTTTTAAGGAGGGTTTATGCCAAAAATAGTCGATCGCGAGGCGTATCGTCAGGAGCTAATCATTAAAGCTGTCGATATTTTCTCAGAGCATGGTTTCAATGGACTTGGGATGCGGGGCATTGCCGAAGAACTTGGAATTTCTAAGAGCGCGCTATATCACTACTTTGCCAGCAAAGAAATACTGTTTGCTGCCTGTACTGAGTTCGTCTTGCAACCTAAAAGTCTGTACGGCGTCTCTGATGAAAAAGAGATTCCGCAAAACAATGAACAGGCGATTGTTACCTTGATATCAGCGCTTGATGAACGCTTTCAAGGCGAAATGGTTGTGCTGCTGGACTATGTGAAAAACAGAGACGCACAAGAGGTGGCAAGTGACCGGTTGCTCCGAATGGCAGACGCTCATTTTCTTGCTGAGTTAAGTCGTATTGTTGGTGAATCTAATGCAAACCAAGCCTATGCACTTTTAATGGGCGGGCTAATGCTTAGATTGCTAAATGGTAAGCAGACGGCGATTGAGGAAATAGCTTCTTGGCTTATCGCCTTATTGCCAAAAGAGTGACCGCGAAGTATTAGTATTGGTGATGAATTTTGATTGTGCTTGAAAGCCCACCAGAGGATGGGCTTATTGTGTTTTGAGCGTTAAATTGTCAGCTACTTTATCGCAGTACAGAAACTTACATCGGCATGCTGAGTTTGTGGATCGAAGCTGTGGTATAGCTCAAAACAAGGGCGGTCGTCATTTTCAATGCCAGATTCAACTACGTTAGCCATTAGATCATCCCATGCTTTCGAGTATAGGCTGAAGTCTGTGATCTGTTGGCGCATGACGGCATACTGACCACCAGGGAAATCTTGTAATTCAATGCCTGTTGGCACTTCGGTGTCTTGCGGTACCATCAAACATATATCAGTACGGCATTTGTCATTTGGTGTGATTTCTGGGTTATCATGATAAATAAAGATACACGTATTGCCTGCCAATCCCTTCATTCCTGCCCATTGATAAAGACGACCGCTTGGCTCTTCATATCCGACGCCGTAAGGACCAGTCACGCGAACGTAAGCAAGCTTTGATGCTTCAAAATGTTGTGTTTCCATTATTAGGCTCCATGTGGTGAGTTCAGAACCAGTATATG
>ERZ794982.263-NODE-263-length-11253-cov-4.707805_pt1 | contig 11253 bp, 12 predicted proteins | sample MGYA00433071_ERZ794982 | MGnify/ENA primary metagenome ERZ794982 (study PRJEB30140, sample SAMN00862574) | bioreactor metagenome | study: EMG produced TPA metagenomics assembly of the Bioreactor inoculated with sediment Metagenome (bioreactor metagenome)...
GGTTAACCTCGTCGTTATCCGCTTCTCTTTACAACCCGCAGATAAAGAACATCGCTTTGGGCATGGTAAGGCTGAATCCCTTGCTGCACTCGCGCAAGCGATGTTTATCTCAGGCTCAGCCGTTTTTTTGATCCTCAACGGTATCGAACGCTTCTTTAGACCACATGAACTGCAATCTCCAGAGTTAGGTGTTTACGTCAGCTTCTTCGCCATGGTGGTGACGTTTGCCCTAGTTCAATTTCAAAAAAGCGTGGTACGAAAAACTGGCAGCCAAGCTATTGCTGCAGATTCACTTCATTACCAAACTGACTTATATATGAATGCTGCAATTATGTTGGCACTTGGCTTAAGCTGGTTTGGCATCGGTCAAGCAGATGCGGTATTCGCTATCGGCATTGGTATCTATATTCTTTACAGTGCGTTTAAGATGGTTAATGAAGCGGTACAGACACTGCTGGATCGTCAGTTACCGGAAGATGAGCTCATTGAAATTAAACAGGCTTGCTTACAAGTTGAAGGGGTGTTGGGCGTTCATCAGTTGAGAACTCGTATGTCAGGGCCGGTACGCTTTATTCAACTCCATTTGGAACTTGAAGATCATTTGCCATTAATAGAAGCGCATCGAATTTCTGATCAAGTAGAAATAAGTTTATTGGCTGCGTTTCCCCATGCCGATATTCTTATCCACCAAGATCCATTCTCTGTCGTACACACTTCAGAGCGAGCACAAAAATCGGCTGATTTTTAGCTAGAGTTAGTATTGGATTGTTGTCGTTAATTGACTATCTTTTCAACGATACGACAAATAAACGTGATAGTGATATGTATCAACAAAGTTAACGGACAAACCTGTAATACTCTTACATAAGTAGAAAACTTACGTAATTTCGTGCAAATAAAAGTAGTATTCCTTACAAGGAAAGGTAACATATTGCACAGAAAAAAGAATTTTGTCGGGGGCTTTTTTGTAAGCCTCTAACGTAAAATTTGAAATAAGATTCCCAAAAATCGAGGGTGAGCATGATTAAGAAGATCGGTGTTTTGACGAGTGGTGGTGACGCGCCAGGTATGAACGCAGCCATTCGTGGCGTAGTACGTACCGCGTTATCTGAAGGTTTAGAAGTGTACGGTGTACACGACGGCTACCTAGGTCTTTATGAAGGTCGCATCGAGAAATTAGACCGCTCTAGCGTGTCTGATGTGATCAACAAAGGTGGCACTTTCCTAGGATCTGCACGTTTCCCTGAATTTAGAGAAGTAGAAGTTCGCGAAAAAGCGATCGAAAATCTGAAAGAACACGACATTGATGCACTTGTTGTTATCGGTGGTGATGGTTCTTACATGGGTGCGAAGAAGCTTACTGAAATGGGCTACCCATGTGTTGGTCTACCAGGCACTATCGATAACGATATCGCTGGAACTGACTACACCATCGGTTATCTGACTGCTCTAAATACCGTTATTGACGCGATTGACCGTCTACGTGACACATCGTCTTCTCATCAACGTATCTCGATTGTTGAAATCATGGGTCGTCACTGTGGTGATCTAACTCTTATGTCTGCGATTGCGGGTGGTTGTGAGTACATCATTACTCCGGAAACGGGTTTAGATAAAGAGAAACTGATCGGTAACATCAAAGATGGTATCGAGAAGGGTAAGAAACACGCAATCATTGCTCTGACTGAGCTAATGATGGATGCTAATGAACTTGCTAAAGAGATTGAAGCGGCAACAGGTCGTGAAACTCGTGCAACGGTTCTTGGTCATATTCAACGTGGTGGTCGCCCAACGGCATTTGACCGTGTACTGGCTTCTCGCATGGGTAACTATGCCGTACACCTTCTATTAGAAGGCGAAGGTGGTCGTTGTGTTGGTATCCAAAAAGAGCAGCTTGTTCACCACGATATCATTGACGCTATCGAGAATATGAAGCGCCCAGTTCGCAACGATCTATACAAAGTAGCGGAAGAGTTATTCTAAGCTGCCGGTTACAAATGTAATAAAGCCACCTCAACTGAGGTGGTTTTTTTTTGGTTTGTTTTTATCAACAGTTCGAGGTTGCCTAGGAGTAGTGCGCGGGTAAAAATTTTTGTGTACTCCACGGCGTAGCGATTTGACCCTGTATTCCGCTTTGTCGACACCAAGTAATACTATTAACATCAGCAGAGTAATCACAACCGATTGCTGTAAATAACCAAGACCTATCATCATCCCCAATGCGGCTAACACCCAGATAATCGCTGCTGAAGTGACACCATGAATTTTACCGTCTAGCGTCAACATGACACCCGCACCTAAAAAGCCAACCCCAGTAATGATTTGCCCTAAGACACGAACTTGATCAAGGGGGTTATCAGAAAGTGATATCGCCATCGACATAAAAAAATAGGTGCCTGATATCACGAGGATGGAGGTGCGAATCCCAACGGGTTTACCGCGAGTTTGCCGTTCAACGCCAATGAATACCCCATTCAAGGCGCAGCAAAGTAGCGCTGCCCAGCTAAAAGGCCCTAAGTCGAGGTAATGTTCGAAGGTTGCTTGCATGTCGACCTCCAAAATTTGTGGAGTACTATTACAGTTGACCGTTCAAGCGAGCAAAAAGATTCGTCTTGTTAGGTTAAATTTAGTCGTTATTATCAGCAACCGCTAGTCACAAACTCAAAGTGAGGCTCGTCGGTTTCTGTTGCCTCTGAGTAGATTAAGTAGCAGTTATCACTAGGTTTTATTCGAGATTTCGGCATGAAACGAATCGAGTTATCCTCGTCCCCACCACCTGGGTTATGAAAGTACCAATCAGCAGGGTCGTTACTATTATGAATGGCATCAGCGAATGTTGCTTCAATGAGTTTGCTCCACGTTTGACGAGAGAAGGCGGCAGGGTAGCCATAAGCAATACTCACCGGATCTCCTTCGATAGAGATGGTGGTGCTGCTGACCGAGGTTAGCCCTTCTTTTATCGCTATGGGATAAACCATATCGGCTGCGCTTTGCATACCCCCCTTTAATCCGTTTAGAGCGGCGATGCGAGCATCAGATTGTAAGTTGATCAAGCGCGGCATTGCCGTGACCGCAAGGATGCCAAGTACAACGATAACAATGACTAATTCAATCAGGGTAAAACCGGAGGGTTTGTTGTTCATTGGCAATCTTATTAAGTGGCTTAAGGGTTTGAAATAGCGTAACAAATTTCGAGATGGTGTACTGTGCGTATTGTGTTAATTTCACTCCAAATATAAGTCGAGAGGTGTTTTACTTAATCGACCGCCGATCTCTCTGGTAAGCTTTGGAACCAGGTAGCCAGAGACTTGTTCGATGACTCTAGCGAGTAATGCTTTGGCATCGCCATCACTGACAAAGAAGTGTGCTGCGCCTTGTACTTTGTCTAATACGTGGAGGTAGTAGGGTAATATATTGGCATCAAACAAGGCTTCACTTAGCGCGACTAAAGCTTCGGCATTGTCGTTAACACCTTTTAGTAATACACCTTGATTTAATAGAGTGACGTTGGTCTGCTTAAGTTGCTGAGTTTTTTCGCGTAATTCGGCGTTGATTTCATTGGCATGGTTGATATGCGTAACCAGTATGACTTGCAAGCGAGTGCCGCTTAAGATCGACAAAAGTTGCTTGGTAATTCGAGCCGGTATTACCACAGGTAAGCGAGAGTGGATACGCAAGCGCTTAATATGTGGGATGTCGGCAATATGATCGATCAGCCACTTTAGTTCATCGTCTTTTGCCATCAACGGGTCACCACCAGACAAAATTACTTCATTTAATTCAGGGTGCTGCTGAATATATTCTAAGCTTGTTTGCCAAACGCTTTTACTGCCCTTGTTGTCTTGATAAGGAAAGTGGCGACGAAAACAGTAGCGGCAATTAATCGCACAACCGCCTTTGACGATCATTAGCACGCGATTATGATATTTATGCAGCAGACCGGGAGTTTGGTTGTCTTGTTCATCTAAAGGGTCAGTGGAGTAACCTTCATGTACCGCAAATTCATCTGATAACGGTAATACTTGACGTAAAAGCGGATCAAAAGGATTGCCTTTTTCCATTCTATCGACAAAACTTTGCGGCACACGCTGCGCAAAAAGCGTTCTCGCTTCAAATCCGTGTTGCCATGGTGAAGGATCAATCTCCAATAATTCTAGCAGTTTAACTGGATCAGAGATCCCATTCGCTAGCTGTTTGAGCCAGTTTTGCTCAACAGAATCGGCATTTCGGGTTATGATGTGTGGCATTAAATTTAACTCGAAGAATGGTAAGAGGAAAAAATGGCTACTGTTAGCACGAATGAATTCAAAGGCGGTCTTAAAATTATGCTTGATAACGAGCCTTGTGTCATTCTCGAAAACGAGTTTGTCAAACCAGGCAAAGGTCAGGCATTTAACCGCGTTAGAATCCGTAAGCTACTTTCCGGTAAAGTTCTAGAGAAAACATTTAAGTCTGGTGACACTGTTGAAGTGGCTGACGTAATGGATATCGATCTAGATTACTTATACAACGATGGTGAATTCTACCATTTCATGAACAATGAAACGTTTGATCAAATCGCGGCAGATAAGAAAGCGGTTGGTGAAAGCGCGAAGTGGTTAGTTGAAAACAACACTTGTATGTTAACGCTTTGGAATGGTAACCCTATCGTAGTAACACCACCAAACTTCGTTGAACTAGAAGTTATTGAAACTGATCCTGGTCTAAAAGGTGATACTCAAGGTACTGGTGGTAAGCCTGCAACGCTTTCTACAGGTGCAGTAGTACGTGTTCCACTTTTCATCGCAATCGGTGAAGTGATTCGAGTAGATACTCGTTCAGCAGAATACGTAAGCCGAGTAAAATAATCTGGGCTAAAAATAAAAAAGGTCACTTAGGTGGCCTTTTTTATTTTTCTGCTAACTTTGATATGACACAATTCCTATTACTAGATATCTCACTACACTGACAAGTATGAAACAGACGCTGCAAATATGGCTTGATGCCGCTCGACCAAAAACCTTGCCTTTGGCACTAGTCTCTATTTTGACCGGTAGTGTTTTGGCATTTTCGAGCCACCATTTTTCATTCACGGTTTCCGTGCTGGCATTTATCACGGCAACGCTATTACAGATTTTGTCGAATCTGGCGAACGATTATGGAGATGCAGTCAAAGGAACGGACAATGAAGCACGTTTAGGTCCGACAAGAGCGATTCAATCGGGGGCGGTCACGCAAAAAACCATGAAGCAAGCCATCGTGATCAACGTCATTTTGACCATGATTGCCGGATTAACCTTGGTTCTGCATGCCTTAAACAGCTGGGAGAGTATTCTTGCCTTTGTCGGGCTTGGATTACTAGCGATTGTCGCCGCCATTGCTTATACGGTTGGTAACAAACCGTATGGATACGCTGGGCTTGGTGACATCTCAGTATTTATCTTTTTTGGTTTGCTAGGCGTAGCTGGGACTTACTTTCTTCATACTAGCATCGTTGATTTATCATTAGTTTTGCCAGCGATTGGCTGTGGCTTATTGGCTGTGGCAGTACTGAATATTAATAACATGCGTGATATTGAAAATGACGAACAGTGTGGCAAGCGAACGGTTGCGGTTCGCTTAGGTCAGACACGCGCTAAGCAGTACCACTTCGTTTTGCTGGCTGGTGCGGTACTCGCATTTATTGCGTACCTACTGCTTCAACCATCACCATTATGGGTGATGCTGCCATTCTTGCTGAGTTTATTGGTGACTTTTAAACATGGTAAGGCAGTTTGGCTGGCAGAAAGACCAGCGCAAATTGCACCAATGATGCCAGTGATCGTTAAGTGTTCATTGGTTACGAACTTATTGTTTGCCGGAGTGGTTATAGCTCAAACTCTGGTGAGTTAAATACAGCTTGTCATTGCAATGATAAAGTGACCGGATATACTCGATTTATATGATCAACGCTATGAGAAAAAATGCTATGGAATACAACACTTCAGCATTATGCGATATCTACTTAGAACAAGTCGATGTCGTGGAGCCAATGTTTAGTAATTTTGGTGGTAGTGCATCGTTTGCTGGCCAAATCACGACAGTAAAATGTTTTGAGGACAATGGCATCATCCGCGATATTTTAGAGCAAGATGGCGTTGGTCGCGTTTTATTAGTTGATGGTGGAGGTTCGCTGCGCCGCGCTCTGGTAGACGCTGAGTTTGCGACACTAGCCGAAGAGAACGAGTGGGAAGGCATTGTTGTCTACGGTAGTGTTCGAGAAGTCGATGAACTGGAAGACATGAGCATTGGCATTCAAGCGCTTGCTTCAATTCCTGTTGGCGCAACGAGTAAAGGCGAGGGTGAGACCGATATCCCTGTCAATTTTGGTGGCGTGACGTTTATCCCTGAAGATTATCTCTATGCGGATAATACTGGCGTTATTCTTTCTCAAGAGCCGCTTAATATTGATCTTGAGTTAGACGTAGATGAAGACGTTGAAGACAACGAAATCTAAAGATTAAAAAAGCCAGCGACAGCTGGCTTTTTTATTACTTAATGCTGATGAATAGCTACTCAGTAATCATTGTTTATGAGTGGCTGTTTGCTATGTGTTGATATTGCTGTCTTAGCCTGATGGCAAATAGATAGCTGAGAATACCACCTAAGATATTGCCCGCGGCAATACCAAAAAAGACGCCCTCGACACCCAAGATAATTCCGCCTAACCACGCTAGGGGGAGGGTGAATAAAAACAGGCGCATCGCACTCCATTGAAAGGCTTTCATCGGTTGGTGTAGCGCATTCAGACCAGACACTAGCATCATCATGATACCTTGAAAACCGTAACTAAATGGCACAACCATTAAATAGTGCCAAAGCTGATTTTGTACCACTTGTTCTTGAGAAAAAACCGCCGATAGTGGGATGCTTAGTGGCACCATCATGATAAACACCACCAATTGAAAAACGATGGCAAATCGCATGCTGATGAATAACCCAGCGAAGCTGCGTTCGGGGTTGTTCGCACCAAAGTTTTGCGCCATAAATGGTGTGAGTGCGGAAGTGAGCGACATTAAAACTAAGATCAAAATCGACTCAATGCGCTGAGCAGCCCCATAAGCGGCAACGACAGATGTGCCGTGGGTTGAAAGAATCATCATAAACAGAGCGCCGGAAAGCGGCGACATTGCATTTGATAGCGCCGCAGGCGTACCAATTTTTAAGATCATCTTCCAATCTTCAATGATAAAGCGCAAGTGCGGCCAAGCGAGCAGTTTCTCTCGTTTGATCAGTACGTACAGTGAACCAATTAGAGCTCCTGCCCAACTGAAAGCACTCGCAATCGCGGCCCCTTGAATACCGAGTTCAGGAAACGGACCATAACCAAAGATCAGTAGCGGGTCGAGAATGCCGTTGATCAATCCAGCTAGCATCATGATCTTAGCGGGCGTTTTGGTATCGCCTGTAGCGCGAATCGCACTGTTCCCGGCCATTGGGATCACTAATAACGGAATTGAGAAATACCAAATCGCCATGTATTGCTCAATAAGCGGGATGAGCTTTTCTTCCGCGCCGAGCATCAGGAAGAGTGGTTCAATGGTAAATAATCCCAATGTTGAAGCTAAGGTCACTAATATGACAGCAAGTAATACACCATGGCTGGTAAACCTTGCAGCATCTTGAGCTTGACCTTGTCCAAGCAGTCGACCAATGTTGGTCGAAAGCCCCATACCAATACCCATGGTGATGCAATTGACGGTAAAAGTAACAGGAAAGGTATAACTGACGGCGGCGAGCGCTTCGGTACCAAGCAGAGAAATAAAGAAAGTATCGACTAGGTTAAACATCAAAATAGCAATCATGCCCACGGTCATGGGAATGGTCATTTGCCGTAGCACTTTAGGTATGGAGCCAGTTAACAGGCCGTATTTATCGTGCATAAAACAGTCGAACTTAAAGAAAAGAGTAGAATACTTGATTAAAACTCGGTGTGACAGGGATTCGTGACCAATTTGCCGTAAAGCGTGTTTGTGTGGCTAGTTTGTTTAGGTAACGGCAACAAAAAAGCCAGCCTAAGCTGACTTTTTAATCTCTTAATTTTTCAATTGGTTGACGTTGTGACTAGCTGACAATCGAATCAATGAAAGTCATTAAAAGCGCTCAACAATAACCAAACCGAAAAATTATGCTTTTGCTGCTGCCGCTGCACGAGCGATAGCTGCAAAGCCTTTCGCATCAAGAGCTGCACCACCAACAAGAGCACCGTCGATGTCTGGTTGTGAGAAGTAAGCTTCAGCGTTTTCTGGCTTAACAGAACCACCGTATTGGATGATTACTTGTTCTGCAACTGCTGCATCTTTTGCTGCAATTAGAGCGCGGATAGAAGCATGGATGCGCTGCGCATCTTCAGCTGTTGCTGCTTTACCAGTACCGATAGCCCAGATTGGTTCGTAAGCGATGATTGCATCGTTAAGTGCTTCAACACCGTATGCGTCGATCACTGCGTTGATTTGACGAGCACAAACTGCTTCAGTTTCACCCGCTTCGTTTTGAGCTTCAGATTCACCGATACAGAAAACAGGCGTTAGACCATTCTCTTTTAGGAAAGCGAATTTCTTAGCAACAAACTCGTCAGATTCGTGGTGGTACTCACGACGCTCTGAGTGACCGATGATGATGTGAGTTGCACCAAAGTCTTTAAGCATTGCTGGAGACATGTCACCAGTGAAAGCACCGCTGTTGTTTAGGTCAGTGTTTTGTGCACCTAGGATGATCTTGTTACCGCCTTCAGCGATCAAACGTTCAGCTAGGTCGATGTAAAGTGCCGGTGGAGCAACAGCTACGTCTACGCCTTCAATACCTTCAAGCTCAGCGTTAAGACCAGTTAGCAGCTCAGTTACCATTGCTTTGCTACCGTTAAGTTTCCAGTTACCCATCACTACAGGACGACGCATAGGAATATCTCCATATCAAAATTAAAGAATTAATGTAAAAAATCTACGTAAGAATATAACAGAATAAATCTCGTAGATCATGACCCGAATCATTTCTTAATAGGATCTCGGCTGAGGCTCAAAATAAATACCTGCCTCATTAACCAAGCAAAGTAGTATCAGTGATCTCCTCGACAGAATGATAGCAACTGACTCGGAATGTCGCAGGGAAATTGGTATTAGTGCCTAGTTGACGTTTTAATAAGCAAGGAAAGATATGCCACATTTAATCATGGAGTATTCCAACTCGGTCGATGAACGAGTGAATACACAACGATTGTTGGAAGATTTACACCATGCCGCGATACAATCTGGTTTGTTTGATGCACCATCGTTAAAGTCTCGATCACTTCGCTATCATGATTGGCTCGTTGGTGAAGAAGCTGATAGTGTAGATTTTATTCATGTGACGTTTGAGTTGCTAGGTGGTCGTTCGGCGGAACAAAAGCGAGAATTGTCTCGTCAATTGATGGTGGTATTGCAACAGCAAGCCAACCATGTTCGTAGCTTGACCATCAATGTCCGTGACATGGACCGAGAATGTTGTCAAAAAGTGGTTAATTAGATCTTTTGTATTTTTAGGTAAGAATAATGTCGATGAAAGAGTTACTGTTTTCCTTTCGAGGACGAATTGGACGTAAAGTCTATTGGACTTGGAATCTGTTTTATTACTTGATGATCGTTGGTTTTGGTATTGGAATTAATACCTTATTTCCAGCCTATGGCTACCTGATCTTTCCTGTATTTCTGATTTTTGTGTTGTTACCTGATTTGGCTATCACAGCTAAGCGTTGGCATGATCGTGGTAAGTCGAATTGGTTTTTGTTACTTAATATTCCATTAATTATTGGACGAATGACGGTACCTGCGGGTGATCCTGGTATTCCGACAGATACCACCACACTACAGATGGTGACCTCACTAGCTGCGTTAGCTTGTGGTGCATGGATTTTGGTTGAATGTGGTTTTTTGAAAGGGCAGTCTGGTGATAACCAGTATGGACCAGAGCCCAAATAACCTGAACTAGTTAGCGAAATTCAGGTTATAAACAATTAAATTTCAAATAAAAAAGAGCAAGCCTATCAGCTTGCTCTTTTTTATCTATCTACCGTTTACTTACGCAGTAATATTTCTTCGACCAGATGGTTAGCACCTTTTTTTAGTACTAATTGAGCTCGTCCCTTGGTAGGCAAAATATTATCTTCCAAGTTGATACCGTTAATGCTGCGCCAAATCTGTTTTGCTTTCGTGATCGCTTGCTGCTCACTTAATTGAGTGTAATGGCTAAAATATGAGCCCGGCTTAGTGAACGCACCTTGACGGAATTTTAAAAAGCGCTCGACATACCAACTTTCGATCACCTCGGTATCAGCATCTACATACAAGGTAAAATCGAGAAAGTCGGAAACAAATACACGGTGTGGTGCGTGAGGGTAGTCCATTCCACTTTGCAATACATTAAGACCTTCAATGATCAACACATCAGGACGATCAATTTTTTTAACTTCATCGGTAATGTCATAGGTGATGTGTGAATACACAGGCACTTGTAAGTTTGGCTTTCCTGCTTTGATGTCAGAGACGAACTCGACTAACCGCTTGATATCGTAAGATTCAGGAAACCCCTTACGGTGCATGATTCCACGCTCATCAAGTACGTGTTTTGGGTAAAGGAAACCGTCAGTAGTTACGAGCTCGACTTTAGGGTGATTTTCCCAGCGAGAGAGTAAAGCTTTTAACAAGCGCGCTGTGGTACTTTTACCGACCGCGACACTGCCTGCAATGCCGATAATAAACGGAGGCGAGTTGTCGGTTGCACCAAGAAAGTTATGCAAAACCGAGTTACGGCTTTGGCGGGCTGCGATGTAAAGGTTTAATAGTCTTGCCAGTGGTAGGTATATCTCCACCGATTCTTCCATGGTTAGGTTTTCGTTCACGCCTTGCAGCTCTTTTAAATCCTCTTCGGATAAAGTCATAGGGACTGAATTGCGTAATTCAGCCCATCGTTGCCGATTAAAAGAGAGGTATGGCGTCATAGTTTTCCTAACTAGGTTTTTATCGCACGAAAACTGCGAACATACATCAAGAGTACAAGAATTCAAATCACTAGCGATAAAGAATCATTTTTTACCTGCAAAACTGTGCAAAAACCCAGCAAATGAGTGGAATCTCGGCGATTTTTTTACTTTTTTTAAATTTGCTATTGCAAGCTAGAAAATCATTCAATAGAATGCGCTCCACTTATGCCGACTTAGCTCAGTAGGTAGAGCAACTGACTTGTAATCAGTAGGTCACCAGT
>ERZ794982.264-NODE-264-length-11244-cov-3.855036_pt1 | contig 11244 bp, 10 predicted proteins | sample MGYA00433071_ERZ794982 | MGnify/ENA primary metagenome ERZ794982 (study PRJEB30140, sample SAMN00862574) | bioreactor metagenome | study: EMG produced TPA metagenomics assembly of the Bioreactor inoculated with sediment Metagenome (bioreactor metagenome)...
GAACGCTGGCTGGGGTTATAAAACAGAGCCACTTCGAAGGTTTTATGCGTTTGTGGTTTGATCTCAAAATCAAAATCGGTCAACGGCATATTTTGTAGTGCCTTTATTGCACCGCTGATCATGGTATCAGAGCCATCAACGATCCACTGCCCAAGTACCCGACCTTGCACCATTCGTTGGGTTAAATCGGCAGGTAAAATGAGAGCGGCTCTGACCAATCCATCTTGGATAGCTTGCTCCGCTTCTTGAGGTGTTGCATAACGCTGAGTGATATTGACCACTTGGGTCACTCTCACTGATTCTGTTAATACTCGACCTGCCGCACTTTGGCTTTGATCCACCACTGCCACGGGGATATCTCGAACATCGGTATTAATCGCGAAACCAAATAACAGTAATTGAATCAACGGGATCATCACCACCATGCCAAAGGTAATTCGATCACGGGAAAGTTGGCGGATCTCTTTCATCATAATGGCTTTCATTCGAACAAGAGATTGGATCATTGTCGTCCCTCCCCAGTTACCGTGACAAAGACATCTTCTAAGCTTGGTCTGGCGATATTCATTTCCGACTGAGTTAGTTCGGGAAACTGTTGGCGTAACCAGTGGATAGGGTTATCGACGTGATTGTGGATCAATACGCGCAGGCGCACACCAAGTTGCGCGGCAGAGCGTACTTCGGTACGTAATAGCAATTTTTCTTTTAGTGTTCGTAAGGCGGGGGCTTTGACTTCGACGATATTAACGCCCATTTCAGCCATTAAACGTTCAGGTTCTCCATCGGCACGAATAAATCCAGACTCCATAATCGCTAAACGGTGGCATCTTTCTGCTTCATCCATGTAATGAGTGGTGATCAAAATGGTGGTGCCTTGATCACTTAAGTCAAACAGTTGTTCCCAAAATTCACGACGGTTTTCAGGATCAACCGCCGAGGTGGGCTCATCGAGAAACAGCAATTCAGGGTTGTGCATGGTAGCAGCAGCAAGAGACAAGCGCTGCTTTTGCCCGCCACTCATCCCTCCCACGCGCTGTTTTCGGCGTTGGTCAAGACCGTAAGTTCTCAATTGTTGATCAAGGCGCTGACGCAGATCGTGATTAGGCATGCCAAAAATCTGACCAATGAACTGCAAGTTTTCCTCAACGGTAAGATCATCGTAAAGGGAGAATTTTTGCGTCATATAACCTATTTTCAGGCGCAGTAATTCTGACTGTTTAGGGATCTTTAGCCCAAGCACATCTACTTCGCCTGAGGTCGGGCTTAGTAGCCCGGTTAGTACGCGAATCGTGGTTGATTTTCCGCACCCATTTGGACCGAGAAAGCCATAAATACTGCCTTTTTCCACATTGAGGTTGATCCCTTCAATCGCGGTGAAGTCACCAAATTTCTTCACCACGTTGCGGGCTTGGATAGCAAATTCTGACATGCTTACTCCTCGCCTAATGCTACTTGGGCCGTGAGACCCGAAGGGAGCGCTGTGGCGCTATCATCTAAATCCACTTCAGCGAGATACATCAGCCGTGAACGCTCTTCTTCTGTGAGTGCGTAATAAGGGGTAAATGAGGGCTCTGTAGCTACCCAGCGCACGGTACCGTTATAAGGTTGCTCAACTCCATCAACAAACACTTGAACTTGCTTCCCTGGAATGAATGAAACGCGATAAGTCGCTGGTACGTAAACTCGGGCATAAGGGATTTCTCCCGCCTGAACCACGGCAACAATGCCATTCATCGGCACTCGTTCACCGAGGTTGTAGGGTAGGTTGTCTAGCACACCATCGCGAGTAGAAACAATGGTCAGTTCATCCATCTTTTGTTGTTGTAGTGCTACATCGGCTTGTACAGCAGCAAGAGCCGCTCTTGCTTGTTCGATATCTTCTAAGCGTGAGCCCGCAGTGAGTTTACTGAATTCCTCATTGGCGGAATCGAGTTCAGCACGAGCAGAGTCACGAGCGGCAAGTGCGGTATCTTTTTCAGATTGGCTGATGAGCTTTTTGCGGACCAGTTCAGCCTTTCGAACGTAGTTTTTCTGTGCTTCGGTCAACTGGGCTTGGCTGCGCACGACCCGGGCTTGTGCTGCTGCTATGTCTTCTGGTCTCTCGCCGTTGGTCAGCTTTAGTAAATAGGCATCAGCTTTGGCTTGCTCCGCAATCGCATGAGCAAGGAGGGCTTGCTGGTTTTTAGTGTCTAAGCGAACCAATACATCGCCCTGTTTTACTAGGCTGCCTTCCTTCACCGGTAACTGACGAATTATCTCATTAGCGGTGGCAGAGAAGGTGACGCGATCTCGTTCCAAAGTACCTAATGCTTTTTGTTTCTCGATGGGAGAACATGCAGTAAGCATGGTGATCAATAGGGTGCTAAATAGTAATCTTTTCATGCACTAGGTCTCTCAACGAGTTGGTTTATTGGCAGCTTAGTTGAAAACGTAAGCTCAGGGTGTGATCAAGTAACTAACTTAGCTATAGAGTAATCTCATTCTTAACAGTAAGAAAAGAAACATAATTCCTCAGATATTCATCAAGTGATGAATATGGCCGAATAATCTTGAGATGTGAGAGTGCGCTGGGCGAGTTGGGTAGTGCGTATTTGGGGTTAGAATCAGGAGAATGGAAGGCGCTGTTGGGGGGGTGAATAGAATGAGTTTGAACCCCTGAGAGAGCAGGGGGCCAAACTAATAACGGCTATGACTTTAGCTTGTGTAACACATCAGCCAACGACGGTTTAATGGTGTGACCCAGTGCGATAATCTCGTCGCTAGGCTCCACTAAATCTGGGATTTGGAAAGTCTGCATGCCTGCTGAAACCGCTGCAAGTACACCATTATTAGAATCTTCAAACGCTAGACATTCACTCGGATCAATACCTAATCGACTTGCTGCGAGTAAATAGATTTCAGGATTTGGCTTACCGTGTGCAACCTCGCAACCGCAAGTGAGGTTATCAAAGTAGCCACTGATACCAGCAAGATCGAGTTTTATCTTGGCTAACTCTTTGCGCGTCGATGTTGCAACAGAGGTGGGAATATTATTCTCTTTTAGCCATTGCAGCAGTTCGATTACCCCGTCTTTCAGCCCGATAGCTTGATGGTGGGTAATGGCATCATAGTTCTGCTTCCACTCATGATGCAGCTGCGGTAAGTCATCGCCATAAGCATTACGAAGAATTACCTCTATACCTGACGCATTACGACCGATGATAGATAAATAAGCATCCTTGTGGAAAGGTAGGCTCAATGTTTCACAAGCTTGCTTGAAAATGCGCATACATAAGCGCTCGGTATCCAGTAGCAAACCATCCATATCAAATATTGCGGCTTTATAGTTCATAGGGGTAACAAACATCGGTAAATTAGGCACTCATTCTGACATAGAATGGCTCACTAACTGAATGAAATTTTGAAAAAATACACTAGTAAAAATACAGAGTTTGGTACACTAATCTTGACAATAATAATCGGAGTCAAAACATGGAAAGTAAAAACGTCGCTTTTATTGGTTTAGGGGTAATGGGATACCCAATGGCTGGATATTTGAGTAAAGCTGGCTATAACACACGAGTCTACAACCGTACTTATTCTAAAGCAGAGCAGTGGCAAGCCGAGTATCAAGGTATTGCGTGCCAAACGCCAAAGCAGGCAGCAGAAGGTTGCGACATTGTGTTTGTCTGTGTCGGTAATGACAACGATGTACGTAGCGTTGTTTATGGTGAAGAGGGGGTCTTGGCTGGCTTAAAAGCCGGTGCGATTCTTATTGACCATACCACCACCTCTGCCGGCTTAGCGGAAGAACTTGCTGAGGTAGCACAAAAACAAAGCCATGGGTTTATTGATGCCCCTGTCTCTGGTGGGCAGGCAGGTGCGGAAAATGGTGTATTAACCATTATGTGTGGTGGCGAACAATCGGTGTTTGATCAAGTGGCCCCAGTTATGGATGTGTACGCTAAACAAATCACTCTGCTCGGTGAAAATGGGCAAGGTCAACGCTGTAAAATGGTTAATCAAATCTGTATTGCGGGTGTTCTACAAGGCTTAAGTGAAGCGATTCTTCTGGCGCAAAAATCGGGTTTGGATATTGAGCAAGTCGTCGAAACACTTAAGCATGGTGCTGCGGGCTCGTGGCAAATGGAAAATCGCGCGGTGACGATGGCGCAAGATAAATTTGATTTTGGTTTTGCTATTGATTGGATGCGAAAAGACCTTGGTTTTTGTCTAGAAGAAGCAGAACGTGTTGGTTTAGATCTACCTTTGACCAAAAATGTTGATCAACAGTATGAGCAACTTCAGCAGCAAGGTTTAGGGCGAATGGATACTTCTGTGTTAATCAAAGCATGTGGTAATCAATAGCCAAAGACAGTAGGGAGATGATGGACGATATTCCCCTAATGTTGCAGCCCGACTTGATGTTGCTTGGATTTACTCCGCGAGCCTGATGAGGCGCGGAGTAAATCTTGCTAAACGTGTTTTGGCTATTTGTTTTTTATTGAACTGGCGCAAGAGTCGCACCCTGATCCGCAGCTATTTTTTTTCTGAAACAGCTTCCGGTAAATATAGTACGTAGTACCAATCACGACCAATGTGACGATGGCTATATCCAAAAAATCAAAGGTTTGTTCGTACATAGTATTACCTAATATTCTTGATTGGGATTTCATCTGGCAGCATTTTGCGCTTTATCCAATCTTTGTAGCCAAGCAGTAGGAGTAGTGTTAGGGCGCTAAAGTATGCCAGTGACATCAACTCTATGCCTGCTAAGTTAAAGTGGGTTCCCAGTGAATAAACCATTGTTGCAACCGTAAAACCAATAAATGTTGGCAAAAATATTGAGAGCAGCATCCATTTGTATTCTCCCGTTTGAACTTTAATGATCATCACGGTAGCAAGGCATGGCGGGTAGAGAATAAAGAACAGTATCAAAGCGACAGCTGCGATTTCTCCGTGTCCGGCAAGCTCGGATGAGTCACTCATACGTTGTTCAAGTTTCTGATTGCTATCTTCATCTTGCTGGAATAACACCCCCAGAGTTGCCACACTGCTCTCACGAGCGGCAAATGAAGAGAACAGCGCAACGTTAATCTTCCAATCGAATCCGGCATATTGAGTTATAGGTTCCAATGAACGTCCAAAGCTGCCTAGTAAAGAGGCTTCTAGGCGAGTTTCTTTCATTTCACGGCGGATTTTCTTTCGTTCTGAAGTGAGTTTTCGCAGTGCTCGGCTGACTGTTTTGGCGTCTTTATTGCCTTTAGGTGGCACGATCACCGTATAAAATTCACTGTTGCGGGCTTTAAACGTAGCCCCCACTTTTTTAGAGGCAGCAGCGCCCTTAGCATTGAGTTTTGCTCGTTTGTAGTCGGTGTAAAAGTTGACTAAATCAGGGAGTGAAGATTCATCAAAAGCACCGGCATAACTGGTTTTACTAATCGCTTTGTCAAATTTGTTGACTGCTTGCTCGGCACTCTTTTGGAATACCTGTTGCTGCTCTTGTGGAACGCCAGGAAATTGGAGCAATGCGAAAATCACCGTAGAAACCGCAATGACAATGGTGCCCACTTTACGGATATATAGCCAAGTTCGTTCTAAAGAGCGAGTGATGACACTGCGAATCGTTGGAACATTGTAACGTGGCAGTTCCATGACAAATGGGGCTGTTTCGGTTTTTCTGAGAACGGTTTTGGTCAGCAGCTTAGCAACTAAAAGAGCGGATATGATGCTAATGGTCGATATGTAGAAGGTCATCAATGACTTGTCTTCGACAAAAAAGATACTTAACAGCAAGGTATAAAGCGGAATTTTTGCCAGGCAATTCATGTAGGGAATGGTGAGTATCGTCGCGAGTCTTGCTCGGTTGTCGGGTATCCCTTTTGTGGCCATCACTCCAGGCACAGCGCAACCACCGGCAAAAACCCCCGCAAGGATCATCGGTAGCGTACTTTGCCCATGCAGTCCAAATTTATGCAGCACTTTATCTGAGATAAAAGCAATACGCGCCATATAACCGGAGTCTTCCAAAATGGCGATCAAAGCAAACAAAATTAGGAAAATGGGAATGTAGTTAAGCAATGTGTTGGCGGAATCTACGATCCAAAGCCCTAACGAGCGTACGTAAGGGTCATATAAAAATCCGGCATCAGGTAACAAACTGGCGATCACTTCCCTTAAAGCTGCTAGATATGGCCACCAATAATTGGTGAGCTCATAGCCATAGACGATTGAGCTTTGGTAGATAACAAAGACAGTCGCAATTAGAAAGAATGGTGCAGCAAATTTGTTGAGTACGACATGGTCTAGTTTGTCAGTGAACGTTCTCTTGCTAGGATCTTGTTGGCTAAAGGCGACACATTGAGCCAATAGCTGAGTGACCGCAAATTGGCGTTGGGCAACAATGTAATCATTAATATCCTGGCTTATCTCTTGTTTCACTTCGTTTTGTTGCTCGGCAATCAACTCGCCAATTTCAATCATCATTTGAGCGGTAAGTGATGACTTAGCCCACTCTAGCGTTTCTTGATCATTTTCCAATAGTCGCAACGCTAGCCAACGCAAAGCGGGCATGTTTTCGATGGGCAGCATTTCCAACTGATTAACGAGCAATGAAATCGCATCTTCCAGCATAGGATAGGAGATGGTGTAGTGGCTTGGTTTGACGAGATCAATGGCTTGAGAGATCTCTTCAATTCCTTTGCCTAAGCGCCCAATACACTCCACAGCTGGCACATTGAGAGTCTCGGCGAGCTTGAGCGTGTCGATTTCAATGCCTTCTTTTTTTGCTACGTCCATCATATTGAGCACGATGGCAACCGGAAGCTCTAATTCCAGTAATTGCAGAGTGAGGTGTAAGGAACGAGAGATATTTGCGGCATCCATAACGTTAACTACGACGTCAGCGTTCTCTTCTCTTAGTGCTTTACGTGCAACGCGCTCTTCAAGAGAAAAGCTGGTTAGACTATAAGTTCCGGGTAGATCAACAAGCTGATAAGCACCGTTATGGTTGGAAAAATACCCCGTTTTTTTGTCAACAGTGACACCGGGATAATTAGCAACATGCTGCCTAGCCCCCGTAAGCATGTTAAATATGGTTGATTTGCCAGCGTTCTGCTGTCCGGCGAGCAGGATTTTTTTACGTTGCATCATTGCGTTCCTGAGTTACTCGTTGCTTCTTAGCTTTTTAATTCTTTACGTCAACTGTGACGGTGTCGGCTTCTGTTTTACGAATGACCACATTGGATAAGCCAACCCTTATCTCGATGGGATCGCCCATCGGAGCATAACGAATAAACTCCACCTCCATTTCTGGTATTAACCCTAAATCTAATAAGCGTTGTCTGATTGCCCCCTGCGAGTGATGGGAGACGATTATCCCTTTGGTTCCGGGGAGTATTTTGCTAAGGGCGGTTCTCATTTTCAAAGACCAAGCGATTGAATATTGGGCAATATGCTACTACCCACAAAGTGGTAGTAAAAGTGATAACGCAAATGATTATCATTAAGATGATTTAGATCAATATAAATGCAGATGATAATAACTATCACTTTCAATCAGATAACTGAATGATTAGGCTGCTTTTAAACTCGTCAGCCAATAGTTGGAATAGACGATTTTGGAAATTTGAAAAACCGAATAGGAAATCACCATGAAAAAAATGGCTTTGACTATAGTGCTAGGCGCACTGTTACCGGGTATGGCTCTGGCACATACACCTTTATGTTCATGTTATGACTTCGGCGATAACACCATTTTATGTGAAGGCGGGTTTTCTGACGGCTCTTCTGCAGCTGGCGTTGAAATGTTGGTACTGGATGCCAAAGGAAAAGAGCTGATCAAAAGTGAAATGAATGAAGATGGTGAGTTTGAATTTCAAAAACCAGCCGTTGATTACAAAGTCTTATTTAAAGCAGGTCCTGGCCATTCAATTGAGATTGATGGCAAGGATATCGTTGAATAATTGAATACTTTCAGGGAAATAAAAATGAAAAAAGCAACATTAGTAGCCGGTGCTGTAGCGCTAACACTTTCCGCAGCTTCTAACGCTCACTTTCAATTGATGTATACACCTACCTCTCAATTAGAAAAGCCCACTACTTTAGATATGAAATTGGTATTTGGTCACCCAATGGAGAACGGTCATGTCATGGACATGGGGCAGCCTGAGCAGTTCTTTGTCATGTTTAAAGATAAGCAGACGGATTTGCTTAAAGATCTGAAAAAAATTACTTGGAGTGGTCACGACAATAAAGCGACCGCCTACCAAGTTGAGTACAAAGCTCGTCGTAATGGTGACTATATCTTTGGTTTAGTGCCTGCACCGTATTATGAAGGTGGTGAAGATATTTACATTCAGCAGATCACCAAGCGTTATATCAACAAAGGTGGCTTGCCAACGGGTTGGGATGCGCCTGTGGGTTTAAAAACAGAGATCGTGCCTAAGAATAAGCCTTATCAAATCTTTGCTGGCAGCACATTCACAGGTCAACTGTTATCTGAAGGCAAACCGAAAGCGGGTGTTGAGTGCGAGATAGAGTTTATTAATACCGATATTGATACCAAAGCAAACACCTTTGGCCAGAATAAATACCGTGAAACACCGGCTTCAGCAATCGTTGCAGTGACTGACGAGCAAGGTATGTTCACCTTTGGTGTACCTACTGCGGGTAAGTGGGGCTTTGCATGTCTAGGCTCTGGTCCGGATACAGAATTCAAGGGTAAAGAGCTATCTCAAGATGCAGTTCTTTGGATTGAAGTTCAAGATTTGTAATCGAGCTTAATCCCCTGAGGAATAACGGAGATAAAGTTAGCTTTGCTTAAAATAGGCATGACTGTTTTTCGTTGCTACAAAAAAATCCGATATCAAACGATATCGGATTTATTTATGAGCTCATAGGTGAGTTCAATTCAGTCCAGTTGCTATCGCAACTTAAACGTAGTTGAACAGCATAGCTAATTCTTACTTAGTGTAAGATTGAGCGATGTTGTCGATACGTTCGTTAGCGCGTGCTGCTTCTTCTTGTGCCGCCATTGCTGCGCTACCAGATTTTTGTACGTCAGAATTTAAAGCTTGTACATCTTGACTAAGCTGACTTACTTGATTGCTTAGTTCGTCAAGTTTTGCAGTTGTTGCTTCGTCTGGACCTGATGCACAACCAGCTAGTAGAAGAACTGAAGTCGCTGCAGCTGCGATAAACATTTTGTTCATGGATGAACTCCTTGCATTTGTAAGTATCATTAATGTCCTATACCTATAAATGTATAGCAACAAACATAGTGTAGCGCCATTTTTACATTTTACACAGTATAGAAAAGTCAAAATAATCCAAGAATTTAGCGTCTATTCGTACGACTGATACAAAAGTGTACGAAAGTTACAGTTTGCTGTTCACTATTTCTGCAAGTGATACGATGAATATTTTCTGTGATCTCTATCCATTTTACCCGCTTTCGAGTTATTATGTCGTGTTTGATTTAATTTGATGGCATCGTGCCAAAACTGACTTTGGAGAAGACTTTGCAGTTTAAAGATTTAGGCTTAGATAATCGCTTACTAAAAACCTTGAACCATTATGCGTTTAAGAAACCGACAGATATTCAGCGCCAAGCTATTCCAGTAGCTATTGCGGGTAAGGATTTGTTGGCTTCATCTAAAACCGGTTCAGGTAAAACCTTGGCGTTTGTGCTGCCTATGCTTCACAAATCGCTTAAGAGTAAAGCGTTTTCAGCAAAAGATCCCCGTGGTTTGATTTTGGCTCCTACACGTGAGTTGGCGAAACAGGTATATGGCGAGCTACGCGCAATGCTAGGTGGTTTGAGCTACGACGCGACATTGGTTGTGGGTGGTGAGAACTTCAACGACCAACAAAAAGCGTTACGCCGTTACCCTAAATTTATCGTCGCAACGCCAGGACGTTTAGCGGATCACCTTGAGCACAAATCTCTTTTTCTTGATGGATTAGAAACGCTGATCTTGGATGAAGCCGACCGTATGTTGGATCTGGGTTTTGCACCAGAGCTTCGCCGTATTCATAAAGCAGCGAAACACCGTCGTCGTCAAACTTTGATGTTCTCAGCCACGCTTGATCACGCAGAAATGAATGAGATTGCGGCAGAGATGCAAGACTCTCCAAAACGCATTGCGATTGGTGTGGGCAACCAAGAACACCAAGATATCACGCAGAAATTCTACCTTTGTGACCACCTTGATCATAAAGAAGCGATTCTTGATCGTGTGTTAGAAGAAGCGAACTATCGTCAGCTAATTATCTTTACTGCGACGCGTGCTGATACCGAGCGCCTAACGGTGAAGTTGAACGAGCAAAAGCTGAAAGCTGTCGCACTAAGTGGTGGTTTGACTCAGACACAACGTAACACCATTATGAGCCAGTTTGAGCGCGCCGTATTTAAGATCCTTGTGACGACCGACATTGCTTCGCGTGGTCTTGATATAGCTAACGTAACGCACGTGGTTAACTTTGATATGCCTAAGCATACTGAAGAATACGTACACCGCGTGGGTCGTACAGGTCGTGCGGGTAATAAAGGTGATGCAGTATCTCTTGTTGGTCCCAAAGACTGGGATAGCTTTAAGCGTGTTGAAGCATACTTACAGCAAGATCTTGCTTTCTCAACCTTTGAAGGTTTAAAAGGCAAGTTTAAGGGCATTAAACCGCCTAAACCAGCAGTGCCAAAAGGTAAGACGGATTACCGTAAGAAGGGTAACACTCAAGCGAAGAAAGTGGCTAAGAAGCCAGTTAAGCGCGATAAGAGCTTTTACCAACATGTGGCAGTGGGTGATTCGGTGTTTATTCCGAAGAAGAAAGTCGCACCAAAGGTTGACGACGAGTAAACACAAACTGATACATGATGAAAGGTCACCACGGGTGGCCTTTTTTGTTGCTTGGGTTTTGATGTGATGTAAGTTATTGATACCGAATGACAAAAAAAGGCACCGCGATTGCGGTGCCTTTTGCTTATGACTTATTTTTGTTGCCCAACTACTTTAACTTATGCTTGGATAGCTGGTTGTTGCGTCGCTGTTTCAGCTTGAGTTCCCTGTTCAGCCTCAAGACCTAGCAGCTTATCTTGCTCAAGTTGGTGAGCCATGATTGAGTTGTAGTTCAGTTTTAGGTATTGCAGAGTTTTTACTGCTGCAACAAAGAACACAGGTACAATCAACACGATAATCAGTACTGGGAACGCTTTTAGAATGTTCAGGTCTGCATTAATCAATAGGAAGATGATTGGCAGTGCAGTCA
>ERZ794982.265-NODE-265-length-11113-cov-4.339844_pt1 | contig 11113 bp, 5 predicted proteins | sample MGYA00433071_ERZ794982 | MGnify/ENA primary metagenome ERZ794982 (study PRJEB30140, sample SAMN00862574) | bioreactor metagenome | study: EMG produced TPA metagenomics assembly of the Bioreactor inoculated with sediment Metagenome (bioreactor metagenome)...
TTGCAAAAGAAAGCGTTGGATCAGGTAGAGCACGCCATGGTGATGGTGGAAAAAACAATAATGCAAGACTACGCACTGAGAAAGCCTCCGGTTGTAAACCTACTTGGCTGGTCAGATGGTTACGGCGAAGTAGAAGTCACTGCAGAACTAACAAGAGAAGCTCTGAGCCTGCTACCGAGTAACTTATTAACCGATAACTGGCGATCTAAGACTGGAGAAATTGAAGGTGCTTACTCCATTCAGTTCAGCGCTGCTGACGCACCCGCTGGCGAAACCTTTATTTCGGTCTCTTCCCGTGACCGAGAGTTGGCTAAGCGTGTAAGTAAACAGCTGTCTGAAAAACTGGCTACGTTACCCGGTGTTGCCGATGTATACGATAATGGCAAAAGTGGGCAGCCGCAGGTCCGGTTAGTGTTGAATGAATATGGAAAACAATTGGGGCTAACTCAGAATAAACTGGCGCGCCTTGCTAGTGAGGCGTTTGGTGAGCGCGAAATCCACCATCTGCTTGATCAGGGGCAGGAAACCAAAGTATTGCTGCAATATCCGCACTCAGAACGTAGAACCCTTACTCAGCTAGAGCAGACTCTCGTACTCTTGTCTAAAGGAAAGAGTGTTCTACTTGGAGATATCGCCGAGTTTCGTTACCAACAGGAGCCGCAGATTATCTATCGACGTAATCGCGAACAGGTCGTGAATCTCTACTGGAAGCAGAACCGCGACGTTCAGGCTCCGGAGCAAACTATGTCTCAATTGGAAATAGAGATTGAAACCTTGCACCAGCAGTACCCAGAGGTGCGAATTAAAGCGGGTGGCGAATTTGAAGAAATTAGCGAAGTCTCTGATGGATTCCGCTCAGCGATGGCTTTGACTATGCTGCTTATTTATATCTTGCTGGCTGTTCCACTTAAATCTTACTGGCAACCATTTATAATTATGGCGGTAATTCCGTTTGGTTTTGCCGGCGCAATTTTTGGTCACTACCTGATGGATTTGCCCATCAGTTTGCTGTCAATGTTTGGCATGATGGCCATGACAGGTATCGTGATTAACGACTCTCTGGTACTCATTACCCGCTTCAATGCGGAGTATCGCAATGGTGTACCACTGAAGCAGGCATTGGTCACCGCCGGAACCAGTCGATTACGGGCAATCTTCCTTACCACCATCACTACTGTGTGCGGTTTGCTCCCGCTCCTCAGTGAAACAGCCGAACAGGCACAATATCTGAAACCAGCTGCGGTATCACTGGTGTTTGGTGAGCTGTTTGCCACAGCAGTGACGCTACTCTTGATCCCTATATTGCTTGGGATGACTAGCCGAAAAACGACCAAGTCCATTGAAGATGATCGGGCGTTAGAGCAAGCGCAATGCTGAGTATGATTGATTTTATCCATGTGACGAGCGATAGTAACCCTGCCGCCTCGCTAAGGTCTGAATCTATGTCCGAACAAGACGAACCAGCATTTAAATTGGTTCCTGAGATTGCTTTACTGGAGTCATTGCCAGAGCATTTACAAAAACGCTTTGCCCATGCGTTGAAGTTAATGCATGAAGAGATTTCTGAACATAAACCATGGGAGCAAATTGCCACGGAGAGTGCAATTTCTCCTTACCATTTTCATCGTCAGTTTAGTGAATTATTTAACGAAACCCCGGGGCACTATCTCACTCGCTTGCGTCTACAAGTGGCGGTAAATTTACTGCTCAATGATGAACCATGGAACGTAATGGAAATCGCCCATTACTGCGGTTTCTCCTCCTCTCAGGCGCTGGGTAAGGTCCTTAAGAGAGAGTTGGGCGTTACAGCCAAGCAAATCCGTAAAATGGGTTATCAATCCACACCTCGTGAGACTGCCGACTTTATTAACAAGCTTGCTCACCCAGGAATGCAGCAATCCATCGAAACCGAACTTGCAGAGTCGATACCGACCGCGTTAATTTGGTATCCCCAGAGAGGCATGAAAAAAATTGCTCAAGAAGATCCAGATGGGGACGCTGTGGTCGAGTGCTACGGTAAGAAATCAATCCGCTTACTTGGGGCGACACCCATCAATCAACTCGAGAAAGCCTGGGATCAAATCGATACCTTCATTGGTGACTGGCAGGTGGACGACGCGCTTTATGATTTCGTTATCCCCGAAGGGTATTATTTGTGTGCTGAGATATATCTAATCTCTGATGTTGCCTATATTGCCGCGCTGGAGGCTTTGTTTGCAATAGCGGAACAAAAGAAGATCGAAATCGACCAGTCGGCATACTTAATTGAAATGGTTCGTGATATTGAAATGACTCTAACGGGGGGAATGGTGCTGTCATTACAACTGCCAATTTTGAGTTTAGAGCCCAACTCGAAGTAAATAATTAACCGTTGTGCAAGAGAGAGTCTTTTATTGCACAAGGGATTAAACTGCCGCCCCTCGACTTTAGCCCTATTGAAGATGCTAAAGTCAAACCAACTCGAGATTAGTCACTGCTCTAACGAACGTTTAAAATTTCAAGATATTCTTCTACCCCCTACTTTATGCTTATGGTGTGTCTGCTTTTAATTTGCTTTAATCTTAAAGAGGCTGACTTCCATTCATGGGATCCGATAAGGTTGGTAAAATGGCTGAAAAAACAATTGCTATCGTTGGGGCTGGAATTATAGGAATTACTACAGCCTACTTACTAAGAAGAGCAGGCTATCGCGTAATCTTAATCGATGCCGAGGGCGGACCCGCTCTAAAGACCAGCTTTGCTAACGGATGCCAACTGAGTTACTCGTATATTGATGCTATGTCATCCCCAAGCCTCGTAAAGAAAATTCCGAAGATAATGGCCGGAATGGATCCTGCCTTTCGCATTAAACTGTCACCAGACTTAAGTTTAGTTAAATGGGGCTGCAAGTTTTTAATCAATGGTCAGACTCATAAAGAGGAACGCAATACGAGAACCCTTTTGCGTCTCTCCCTTCATTCAAGAAAAGTTCTTCATTCAGTACTAGCAGAGTCTAACTTAGACTTTGAACATAGGGTTTCAGGAAAACTGCTTATTTACACTAACCAAGAGGACCTGAGTAAGGCTGCTATACGAGTCAGACAGAAGGATGAATGGGGGTGTAAACAAGAAATTCTGAGTGAAAAGCAATGTATCGATTTAGAACCAAATTTGCTGCAATTATCGCAACCAATAGTGGGTGGGATATATTCATCTATTGATGAAGTAGGCGACCCTCATCGTTTATCTAATGAGCTCCTTAAGATAATGACGCATGATAACGATTTTGAAGCGCATTTTAACTGCCGTATAAATCGCTTAGTAAAAAATGGGCAGTCTATTGAATATCTCGAAACGTCTAATGGCGTTATCCATGCCGATGCTTATGTATTAGCTACGGGACCAGGGGGGCTAAACCTTGTAAAAGAGATCGGGCTTAAGCTCCCTATTTATCCAATTAAAGGTTATAGCATTACCGTTCCTGCAACAAAATTTGCCCCTGAAGTGTGTATCACTGACGTTGATAACAAAGTCGTCGTCAGCCGCATTGGCGACAAACTGCGGATAGCAGGCTGCGCCGACATCGTTGGTTACAGCAGCAATATAGATGAAAGCCGGATTGAACATTTATTGAATGTTTGTAAGAAGAACTTTCCCAAAGCGGGTATCTACAGCGATATAAAACATACTTGGACAGGCATCCGCCCTGTGACACCCAGTAGTGTTCCTATTATAGGTAAAGCTGGTTTAGAGAATCTTTTTTTTAATATTGGTCATGGAACGCTAGGTTGGACATTGGCGCTAGGTTCTGCATCATTGCTAACAGCAATAATCAACCAGCAAGAGACTCCAATAGACATTACTGGAATGAGACCAGTAGATCATGGGATGTGTTAAATTCAGTCAAACAATACTAGCAACAAATAGTAAAAGATAAGATCAATACTCCTAAGCCAATATTTATCTGTTCAAACAGCATAAAAATAACACCTAAACATTTAATATATAAAAATATTTAACCTATTTCCCACCAAGCACGTTTAGTTGATAACAAAGCATATTTGTAGAGTACAAATTGCCCTCCCCTAAAAAGACAACCCGATTTCCTTTAGATACTTACCAAAATTCAGGCAAAAAAAAGAGCCGCAAAAAACGGCTCTTAATTATTCAGTTCTTTACAGAAAAAGTCTGTTGAAACAACCATAACGTGATAATCACGAATCCATACTTATCAATCATTTGACAAAAAAACAACCATATCTTGATTTTCCCCAAAACAACCATAAGTTGATATTTTTGTGAATTAAAAAATTGGGTTAAGATCTGTTAGTAAGAAAGTTACTTACTAACCCGAGCATAAATGCTTTAGAGCTCACCTCATATCAGTCCACACCACACATAGTTGAACAATTGCGTAACCTGCTTCTTGATATATTCAATTCTGGTCCTCCCTTAAGAGAGTCCGCCTCAAGATACGATGCCTTCTACTAGCTTCTTAATACATATTAAAATACGTCACTACACTTATTGTCCTCATGGACAGATCTCGGGGTAAGACGTTGCTCTGTCCTATAGATATGCCTGATTTATAATGAACGGGTATAGAAGATCAGATCTTAGCTTTAGACGTTAGCTTCTTGATTTAGAAAACTAAGCCCGATAATAGACAGAACAAAACCATCAATGTTGACTGTTTTCTCATTTACTCAGCTTGCTTTATTGAACTAACTCTCCCATTCTCAAGAGATATCGATTGTGACGCTTTGGGGTGATTCGATACTGTGAAGCCACTATTTTGATTGGTATAAGAGCAAAAGTTTAAACATTCGATAAACGTTTATTGAAAGGCTAAAAAGTTGAAAGGTATACGTTTCTGGCGTAAATGGTCTGACTTTCTGCAAATTAATAAAAACCTACCGCTTAAGAGGGACTCTTGACCTGTTCAACTCGCAGGCTTGATCTATATACCTATTTCTATTAGAGGTCATTCACCATGAACTCAATCACGAAAAATCAATGGCAAGAACGCTACCTCACTCAAATGACTAAAGACTCTTCGCTCAAGTCCTTCTGGTCATTACCTAAATTAGCGAAAGACTTCGGTTTCAATCTTGATGAGCAACCCTTAGTAATAAAACTATTTTTAGAAAATGTAATGCGTGATTACAATCCTGATAATAAAAGTAATACTAACTGTTCTCTGGTGGAAATCATTGAAGGGTTGAGCTCCAATGGACAGCGCGAAAACTATGAGTTTTTATACTCTCCGAGTCGAGTTCTAATGCAGGATTACACGGGTGTACCGGCGATTGCCGATCTAGCAGCTATTCGTGATACCGTCCGAGGCGCTGGTGGACAGGTCGATCTAGTGAATCCGCAATGCCCTGTTCAATTGGTCATCGATCATTCCGTTATCGTCGAGCAAGCTGGAAGCCGCGATGCTATAGAGATCAATAGCCAAAGTGAAATGGCACGTAATAAAGAGCGTTATCAATTCTTAAAATGGGCGCAAAGTTCATTTGATAACCTGACCGTTGTTCCTCCTGGACGCGGTATTTGCCATCAAGTAAATCTTGAGTATTTTGCTCAAGTCGTGTGCGATATTAATGATGTGCTTTTCCCAGATACGCTAGTAGGCACCGATAGTCACACTACAATGGTTAACGGGCTAGGAGTTCTCGGCTGGGGCGTTGGCGGGATTGAAGCTGAAGCTGTTATGCTAGGTGAGCCAGTCATTCTAACTGCTCCTCAAGTTGTCGGTGTTGAGCTAAAAGGCAAACTTTCTGTCGGCATAACGGCAACAGATTTAGTATTAACGATTACAGAAACATTACGCAATCATGGTGTTGTTGGAAAATATGTAGAATTTTACGGTGACGGTGTTTTTAACCTCAGTGTTGCTGACCGCGCGACCATTGCAAACATGGCACCAGAATATGGTGCGACCTGCGCATTATTCCCTATTGATGAAAAAGTCATCGATTATTTAGCAATCACAAATCGTCCCACAGCACTCTGCGAGCGAGTCTACGCTTACGCTAAAGCGCAAGGTATGTTTCATACTAAAGATAGTTTGCCGGCAATTTATCAAGACAGTATATCTATCCACCTCAACGATATTGTTCCTTGTATAGCAGGTCCTAAAAGACCACAAGACCGTTTACCATTGTCCGAAATTAAGCAAAAAACACTCGATGAGATAGCCTTAGCTGGTCATGTAACACCCTCACAATTGGAGGAAAATTGCCGGTTAAACGATGGTGACTTAGTAATCGCGGCAATCACGTCTTGCACCAATACTTCTAATCCACACGTCATGCTACTGGCAGGCTTGCTTGCCAAAGCCGCGGTAGAAAAAGGGTTAACGATTAAACCTCATGTAAAAACATCCTTAGCCCCTGGCTCTCAAGTTGTCGCTCGATATCTTGATGACTCGGGTCTACAACCATACTTAGACAAATTAGGTTTCCAGCGCGTTGGGTTTGGCTGTACAACATGCATCGGCAATTCAGGTCCCTTAAATGATGGCCTAGAGTCTGATATTGAACAACATGACCTACTGGTGGGCGCGATACTTTCTGGCAACCGAAATTTTGAAGGGCGAATACATCCTTCAGTGCAACTCAATTGGTTAGCTTCGCCACCGCTGGTGATTGCTTTTGCGCTAGCTGGACATAGCCGAATTGATCTCAATACCGAGCCTTTAGGGGTGGGGCACCACAATCGACCTATCTATCTAAAGGACATATGGCCAAGTGAAAAGATTGTTAAAAAAGCACTGACTAGTGTAACGAGAAAACTCTTTCAGCAATCTTATCAGGACTTATTAAAAGGCGATAAGTACTGGGAGGAGTTAAAGATCGAAAAAACAGTGTGTTATTCATGGGATCGCGATTCGACATATATTCATAAGCCACCTTTTGCTGATATAGGCATGAAACCAGGACCATTAACATCGGCAAGAATTCTTGCCATATTAGGCAATTCAATAACCACGGACCATATCTCACCAGCGGGTAATATAAGTAATAGTAGCCCTGCCGGAACATATCTTATTGAACAGCACGTTCCGCCAAAGCATTTTAACAGTTATGGGGCTCGACGAGGAAACCATGAGGTGATGACTAGAGGAACATTTGCCAATAAACGACTCAAAAATAAAATGGTAGAACCTAAAGAAGGCGGATATACACTGATAGAGAATGTTGCAAAGAATCAATCACCTTTTAGCATGAAGAATAGTATTGTTACAATTTATGCCGCAAGTGAGTACTACCACCAGAATAATATTCCGCTTGTCGTTTTTGCAGGTAAAGAATATGGCACCGGGTCAAGCCGAGACTGGGCTGCAAAAGGGTGTTTATTACTTAATGTGAAGGCTGTGATTGCCGAGTCTTTTGAACGAATACATCGTAGTAATCTCGTGGGAATGGGGATTATGCCGTTGCAACTGCCTTATCCTCTATCTGTCATCGATTTAAACCTCACCGGTGATGAAAGCATTTCTATCGATTTGCCAATATCAGCAACCAACACCGATCTAGTACCAATGCAAGAAGTAACCTTGAGGATAGAGGAAAACCCGAATCATCCCATTTCGTCTTTACAGAAGGCTTCTCGGTCTATTCCGGTTACTTTGAGGATCGATAATACTCGTGAGATAGACTATTTCAAGGCTGGCGGTATTTTGCCTTATGTTGCGGCTAAATTTTCGACACATACCGATAGGGGCACTTAACATGCCCAAGCAACCCAGAAATAAGAACAATGACAAAGCGTACTTTCCTGATATTGAAGTACCAAAAGGTATGTTTTGGGGGCAACAAACGCAGCGATCGTTACTATTTTTTAATATTGGCAATCAACGATTTGACCTAAATTTCATTGAAGTTATTGTGAACATTAAACGCGCCTGTGCTGAAGTCAATTACCGCTCTTCTTTGCTATCAAAAAAGCAACGAAATGCCATTATCATGGCCTGTGAAGATATTTTAATGAGTGATTATTCTGCTCATTTCCCACTTAGCATTTGGCAGACGGGCTCGGGCACCCAAACGAATATGAACGTCAATGAAGTTCTATGTACACTCGCAAATAATCATCTCATCGATAACCCAACCAGCAACAAACAGACAGATGGGAGAGCGATTCATCCTAATGACCACGTTAATTTGTCCCAGTCTTCGAATGATGTCTTTCCCACAGCAATGCACATAATAGTGGCACAGAAAACTCAAGATGTTCTGTTACCTGCAATTTCCTTACTAGAGCAAGAGATCGCTTTAAAGCAAGACGAGTTTAAAAAATTTCATACAGTAGGAAGAACACATTTAATGGATGCGTTACCCATAAATGCGAGTTGTTGTTTTTCCGCCTACAGAAGCCAGTTAGCATTTGCAAAACTAACGATAGAAGAAAGCATGAACAGAGTATACCAATTAGCACTTGGTGGGACGGCGGTAGGATCCGGTGCCAATGCGCCAAAGAAATTCGGCCAGCAAGTTATTGAACTATTGGCGGAAAGATACCAGTTACCTTTCATACAATCAGCCAATTTGTACGCTGCCGTCTCAGGGGAAGATGCCTTAGTACGATATAGCAGTGCTATTAAACAATTAGCTGTAATATTGCAGAAAATCGCAAATGATTTTCGCTTACTAGGCAGTGGACCTCGTTGTGGTTTAAATGAATGGCTACTGCCCGCCAATGAACCCGGGAGCTCCATTATGCCCGGCAAGGTTAATCCCACTCAATGTGAAGCATTGAGCATGGTTTGTCTGCAAGTGTTTGGCAATGACCTTACCGTTTCGCTAAGCGGTTCAAATGGACAGTTGCAACTGAATACTTACCGCCCGGTAATTATTCATAATTTATTAGAAAGTATTGGATTATTATCTGATTCTATGGTCTCTTTTTCTAAATACTGCGTTCGAGACTTGCAGATAAATCGAAATCAGATCAATCAAAATATGCTTAGTAATTTATCGGTAATAACACTATTAGTACCCTTGATTGGGTACGATAAAGCCGCCCACATTGTTCAAACTGCCGTGGAACAATGCCTCTCATTACCTCAATCTGCAGAATCGTTAGGTTATTTTGATCAGAAAAATTTTGAACAGCTATTGCATGAACAACTCAATAAAGATGTGTTGTAATCATAAAAAGCATACATTTCAATTTTATAACTCATCCCCCCCCCATTAAAATCTACGACAATGTTGATCGGCGCTCATAAACCTCATACATATTACTTCTATACACAAAGGATTTGCTTACCTGCACTCCAAGTCGCTTGGGTACATTTAGCAAATGTATTTTTAAACACTTAAACCCTCTTCTAAAAAAATATCAACCCAAAAATAAGAACAAATGAGGGTGATGAAGAAATAAAGTCAGCGCGGGCAAGTAAAGTGTGCTACATTTTTTGTACAACCCTACTGCTTAGTACGGACTTCTTTCCTTTTCCGAATCAGCATTTCGGCACTCTTTAGTCGCCCCCCTAAGCCTATTTTACTAGGCTATAAGTATGTCAATTCCAACAGAAAAATTAAGCAATATCTTCCACCTTATTAACGTTGATGAAGCTAAAACTAATAATATGCCAGCATCTACAGAATCGTGGACACCACTTTGTTACAAAACCCATCCGGTGATACCTACGGCTATTATTTATTGTGAAGGTAACTTCGGTAAAATTGATGGGAAAACGGCAAATGGTCTTGTGAGACATTCGCATAACTATCGGATTCTATCAATTATTGACAGTAAAAAAGCCGGTTTAGATTCTGGTGTAGTCCTTGATGGGAAAAAGAATGGAATCCCTATTGTTGCAACGATAAAAGAAGCAATGACTCTCGCAGAAACTTCCCCTGACTATTTTATTTTCGGGATAGCTCCATCAAATGGTTTGCTATCAGAGTTAGAAAAAAAAATAATTCTCAATGCTATGTCCTTGAAGATGAGTATCGTTAACGGCTTACATGAATTTTTGACCGATGACCCGATCTTTCGGGAAGCCAGCATTAAGAACAACGTTCATATTTTGGATATTCGAAAACCCAAAAAGAAAGAGGAACTACGAACATTTAGTGGTGATATATACCGTGTTCAATGCCCTAGAATTGCAGTGATGGGGACAGACTGTGCATTGGGGAAACGAACAACCGCAACCATACTAGCCAAGGAGCTAAAAGCAAAAGGTCTTAACGTTGTTATGATTGCCACAGGTCAAACAGGTATCATGCAAGGCGCGCCATATAGTGTTGCATTAGATGCTGTTCCTTCTCAATTTTGTGCTGGTGAGTTAGAAGCTGTCATTGTTAAAGCGTACGAAATAGAGAAGCCTGATATCATCATTATTGAAGGGCAAGGAGCATTAAGTCATCCTGCTTTTTCTACTAGTTCTTTTATCTTACGTGGCAGTTGTCCGACGGGCGTCATTTTACAACATGCACCTAAACGGTTATATCGTGTTGATTTCCCAGAAATGTCAATGCCTTCCCTTGCCACTGAAATCAATCTCATTGAAACATTTTCAAATACTACCGTTATAGGCATAACGCTAAATCATGAAGGAATGTCAGTAGATGAAACACTTTCTCAAATCACTGCGTATTCGTCTGAGTTCAATTTACCCGTCACAGACCCTTTAATGCAAACCGGAGAGAAACTTTTGCAAATCGTATTAACAACCAACCCTAAATTAGCAAGTAAATTGGCAAAAATACAATGAGTTATCCTCGGTTAGACATTGATTGTTATAAAATTTACCACAATACTCAATTTCTAGTTCATGAACTCGCTTTAAGAAATATCACCGTTACCCCAGTAACAAAAGTTTGCTTAGGTCACCCTATCATCGCACAAATATTTATTGATGCCGGTGCGAGTATGTTGGCTGACTCCAGAGTCGAGAATATACAAAGAATGATACTGTCTGGTATTACTGTACAGAAAATGCTAATACGCACACCAATGCTCAGCCAAGTAGGGAGTGTTGTAAAGTATTGCGGTATTAGTCTAAATACAGAAGTTCAAGTTATTCAAAGACTCTCCCGCGTAGCAAAGCAGGCAAACATTAAGCATGGTGTCATTATTATGGTTGAACTTGGCGATCTTAGAGAAGGTATAA
>ERZ794982.267-NODE-267-length-10909-cov-3.881242_pt1 | contig 10909 bp, 10 predicted proteins | sample MGYA00433071_ERZ794982 | MGnify/ENA primary metagenome ERZ794982 (study PRJEB30140, sample SAMN00862574) | bioreactor metagenome | study: EMG produced TPA metagenomics assembly of the Bioreactor inoculated with sediment Metagenome (bioreactor metagenome)...
CTCTTTTTCGGTTTTGCAAGTTGCGGAATTGTTCGGCGCTAAAATTGAAATGTTGCCAGAGCGCAAGGGTAATCGAATGACAGCCGATGTAATTTCAGATAAAACTAAAGCTTTGGGTTGGCGATCAAAGAATAAGTTGCCTGATTACATTTCATTACTCAAGAAGAATAACTGGAGAATATAGTGGAAAACATTCAGCCAGATACTCAACTGGAAAAATTGCAACAAGCGGAACAACTAAACACACCTGTGCTATTTTTGGTATTCAACCGACTGGATACAACAAAACAAGTGTTTGATGCCATAAAGCAAGCAAAGCCTACTCGCTTGTACATCGCGGCAGATGGAGCAAGAGTCAATAAAGAAGGAGAAAGTGCGCAAGTCCAAGCTGTTCGTGACTATGTTATGGCGAATGTCGATTGGGATTGTGAAGTTAAAACGCTGTTCAGAGATAAAAACTTGGGCTGTAAATGTGCTGTAAGTGGAGCAATTACTTGGTTTTTTGAACATGAAGAGCAAGGGATCATTCTAGAAGATGACGTAGTTCCGCATGAAGATTTCTTCGTATTCACTCAGGATATGTTGGAGAAATACAAAAACGATACTAGAGTGATGATGATTACAGGAACAAACTACTTAGGTAATTCAAAGCTTGAGAGTCCATATTTCTTTTCAGAGCATATTACAATTTGGGGTTGGGCTACTTGGCGAAGATCTTGGAGTTTATACGATGTAGAGATGAAAGAATGGGACTCGTTGGAAGCTAAGAATTATTTCAAATCGAAGTATTCTTCTACGTATATTTGGAAGCACTTTAAATATACATTTGATGCATTAAATGGTGATTACATGGATACATGGGATATACAATTTGTGTTTTCCTGTTTGTATAATCATGGTTTATGTATAACGCCGAGAGTTAACTTAATATCTAACGTGGGTGTTGAGGGCACTCATGGGAATGGTTTGACAGATTCTCACTTTATTAAAACTGAATCTATAGGTTTGGATTATATTAATTGCCATCCTTCTGTTAAAATTAACTATAATTATGATAATGCACTTCATCAACTCAAGAATAAGAAAGCTGTTAGGTATAAGCAGTTTGTATTCTTACTGAAAAAGATACGAGTTTTTAATTTTCTAAAGAAAATTAAAACAAAAATCAAATAATGAGAGTTCATTTAAAAAAGATAACAATTATAAACAAGATTTACTCCTGTTTTTCAAATAGGAGTATTTATAATCTGTACAGTAAAAATTACAAAAAAAGAGTCCTTATATCATATATCACTAAACCTTTTAGGGAAAGCTCAAAATCGCACTCAAATTATTATGAAGTTGTATCTGCCTCGAAAATATTTGACGAGCTAGGGTATGTTGTAGATGTTGTTTATTTTGATAAAAATATATCATCTGTAAAAAAATATGATGTAATCTATGGCTTTGGTGATGTATTTAAACAGTATTTCGAAAGTGGTTTAGTTGACAAAAAAACGATTTACTATGGTGCGGGAATGCATGTTTGTCATCAGAATAATGAAACGATGAACAGAGTTAAAGATGTATATTCAAAGAAAGGCGTCTGGTTATTAGGATCTTCAAGATTCATTGAAAAAACCTGGTCACATCAAACTTCTCTTGTTGATGGAATTATTGCGTTGGGCAATGAGCACTGCGCAAATACATACCGTAAATTTTATGATGGTAGAATTGATAGTATTCCAGCACCATTTTTTAGAACTGTAGATCCTATGTATGTAATGGCAAACAGAAGATTGAATGCTAATAAGTCCTATTTATGGTTTGGCAGTTCTGGAGCCGTGCATAAGGGGTTAGACCTATGTTTGGATTTTTTTTCTAAAAGGAAGGACCTCACTCTTCATATTTGTGGGAATGTTTTATTGGAGAAAGACTTCATTAAATGTTACAAGAGAGAGTTATTCCATTTAGATAACATTTGCTTTCATGGTTTTTTAGATATAGAAAGTGATGCTTTTATGGAAATTTTAAAACAATGTTCTTTTTCTATATTTCCTTCATGTTCAGAAGGAGGGAGCCCCTCGGTCTTGACTACTGTTGGTAATGGCGCTTTAATCCCTATAATATCTAAAGATACCAGTGTTTCTACGGGCTTTGAAATAAGAATTAATGAGCTTTCTATTGATGGTATCGAAGAAGCTGTAAACATATCTCAAGGTTTAACTGAAAGCGAGATTATTAAACTCCAGCATTGCAATGTTGATTATGTGTTAAAAGAGCATTCTCAAGGTATATACTATGAGAAACTTAGATTATCAATAAAAGGGATTATTGACGATGCAGTGTAAGATATGCAGAACTGAAAATAATAGTTGTTTTTCTAGTTATATTTTACGTAAGTACAATGTGGAATATTATCATTGTTCAAATTGCAGTTTTTTGCAAACAGAAGAACCGTATTGGTTAGACGAATCATACTCAAGACCAATAAATTTAACAGATACAGGTTATATGGTTAGGAATTTGTTTTTCAAAAAACGCTTAACTATATTGCTATATTGTTTGTTTGGTTGCACTGGTAAGTTTTTAGATTATGCTGGAGGTTATGGGGTTTTCGTTCGCTTGATGCGAGATGTTGGTTTTGATTTTCAATGGTATGATAAGTATACAGAGAATTTATTTGCATCTGGGTTTGAGTGGGATGGTAAAACAAAAGTAGATGCAATTACTTTATTTGAAGTTTTTGAGCACTTTGTAAATCCGCTCGATGAAGTTGAAAAATTGTTTCGTGTAACAGATACAATAATTTTTTCTACTGAACTCTACCCTAATAACAAACCAAAACCTAAACAGTGGTGGTATTTTGGTCTGGAACATGGTCAGCATATATCATTTTATACTAAAGATACACTGAATTATCTTGCTGATAAGTATGACGCCCAATATTTGACGCTTGGTACGCTACATATATTAACTAAAAAGAAAGTTAGTAAATTCAATTTATATTTGACGACGTTATCTAGAATTGGTCTTAATAAATTAATTGAATTAAGAATTGACTCTAAAGTATGGAGTGATTACCAATTGGCATGTAATGAGAAAGAAAATGAAAATCGCATTTGATCATCAAACATTTACTTATCAAATGTATGGTGGAATATCAAGGTATTACACTTTGCTGGCTGAGCAATTATTGTGTAAAGGACAAAATGTAAAAATATTTTCTGGTCTACATCGGAACAGATATATTCAGAGCTTACCTGAAGATGTTATTAAAGGTATAAATATCCATAAGTATCCACCAAAGATGGGGCGAGTTTTCCAATGGGTCAACCATGCTATCTCTCAACCTCAGATCAAATGCTGGAATCCTGATATTATCCATGAGACTTATTACTCATCGCTGCCTAGGCTCAAAACAAATGCGTTAAGGGTTACATCTACTTATGACATGATACATGAGCTTTTTCCTCACCAGTTTCCTTCGCATGATAAGACAACTCAATGGAAAAAAAGCACATTTTCAAGAGTAGATCATATTATCAGTATTTCTCATAGCACTAAACGGGATTTGATTGAATTATTTGGTATTGACGAAAAAAAAATAACAGTAGTACATCTTGGGGTAGACTTATCTGCTTTCGAAAATGCTACGCCTACGTTAGCGTTAGAAGCCAAACCTTTTCTACTTTACGTCGGCGGGCGACAGGGCTATAAGAATTTTAGCGGTTTTATAGAAGCAATAGCAACTTCACCTCGATTAATTCGTGATTTTGATGTTGTGGCATTTGGTGGCGGAGCCTTTACTCCGAATGAGCTGAGAGAGATTGCTCTACTTGGATTTAAAGACAATCAAGTAAGGCAAGTTGGGGGAGGAGATCAAATCCTAGCATCCTTGTATCAGCGTGCCAATGTCTTTGTTTATCCTTCTTTATATGAAGGTTTCGGTTTGCCGCCGCTTGAGGCTATGGCTTCGGGATGTCCTGTTGTATCATCAAACACTAGCTCAATGCCAGAGGTTGTACGCAATGCGGGATATTACTTCGACCCTAATAGTGTTGAAGACATGAGAGATGCCATTGAGCGAGTTGTGTATTCTGATAGTCTAAGAGAAGAGCTCGTCACCTTGGGTTTTAAGAATGTAAAACACTTCTCTTGGGAAAAGTGTTCTAAAGAAACTTTAGATGTCTATGAGAGGTTGTTGAGTAGAGTATGAATAAAGTTGCACTTATTTGTGGGATCAGTGGACAGGATGGCGCGTACTTGGCTTCTTTTTTACTAGCTAAAGGCTATACTATTTGGGGAACATCTCGTGATGCACAAGGGTCAAATTTCTCTAATCTTGATAAACTAAATATAAAAAGCAGAGTTAAATGTCTTTCTATGGATCCAGAGGATTTTCGTAGTGTTCTGGTAGCTTTGAGAAAATCAAGACCTGATGAGGTATATTACTTAGCAGGTCAATCATCTGTAGGTTTGTCATTCGAACAACCAGCGGAAACAATTCAAAGTATCACACTTGGAACCTTAAATATGCTTGAAGCTTGCCGTATGTTAGATAAGCCTCCGAAGGCTTACTATGCTGGTTCGAGTGAGTGTTTTGGTGACACCGGTGGGAAGGCTGCATGTGAACTAACGCCTTTTCATCCTCAAAGTCCATATGCGGTGGCTAAAGCATCAGCTTATTGGTTGGTTGATAATTATCGTGAGGCCTATGGGCTATTTGCATGCACGGGAATCCTTTTTAATCATGAATCAATCCTTCGTCCTAGTCGCTTTGTTACTCAAAAAATCATTTCTGCAGTGGAAAGAATCTCTCAAGGTTCAAATGAAATATTGGAGCTTGGTCGCTTGGATATATCTCGTGATTGGGGATGGGCTCCGGAATATGTGGAAGCAATGTGGCTGATGTTACAAAATGTCGAGGCAGAAGACTTTGTGATTGCGACGGGTGAAACACATTCTTTAGAATGTTTCGTCGCTGAAGCTTTCTCGCTAGTCGGTATGGATTGGAAAAATCACGTTAAGCAAAATTTAGAGTTCATGCGACCAACGGATTTAATGATAAGTTTTGGTGATGCTAGCAAGGCACAAGATAAACTTGGTTGGAAGGCAAAAAGTAAGATGAAAGATGTAATCAGACTAATGATTGAGGAAGCAAAATGAAAAAGGCTCTAATTACCGGCATCACAGGTCAAGATGGGTCTTACCTTGCAGAGTTTCTACTAGGTAAAGGCTATGAGGTTCATGGTATTATACGACGGGCTTCGTCGTTCAATACATCACGTATAGATGATATTTGCAACAATTGCACTCACCTAAAGCTACATTACGGTGATTTAACAGATTCTTCTAACCTTATTCGCCTAGTTAAAGATATACAACCTGATGAAATCTATAACTTAGGAGCAATGTCACATGTGGCTGTTTCCTTTGAGTCGCCAGAATATGCAGCAGATGTTGATGCATTAGGGACAATCCGTTTATTAGAAGCAATCCGTATAAATGGGTTAGAGCACAAAACGCGGTTTTATCAAGCATCTACGTCCGAGTTATACGGTGAAGTGAGAGAAGTTCCCCAACGAGAGACAACCCCATTTTACCCTCGCTCTCCGTATGCTGTTGCTAAGATGTATGCATATTGGATCACTGTGAATTATCGTGAGTCATATGGTATCTATGCTTGCAACGGTATTTTATTTAATCATGAATCACCTCGGCGAGGGGAAACTTTCGTGACGCGTAAAATTACTCGTGCAATCGCTAACATCTCTCAAGGTTTAGAGTCGTGTTTAGAATTAGGTAATATGGACGCATTGCGTGATTGGGGGCATGCAAAAGATTACGTGCGTATGCAGTGGATGATGCTACAGCAAGATGAAGCTGAGGATTTTGTCATTGCGACTGGTAAACAAATCTCAGTTCGAGAGTTTGTCCGAATGTCTGCACAAGAAGCTGGTATTGAGCTTGAGTTTACTGGCGAAGGAGTTAGCGAGGTAGTCTCTGTCGATACTCAAAAAGATCCAAATGTTAATGTTGGTGATATTATTGTAAGAGTTAATGAGAAGTATTTCCGCCCAGCGGAGGTGGAGACATTACTCGGAGACCCTACTAAGGCAAAAACTAAACTTGGCTGGGTTCCAGAGATTACAGTGGAAGAAATGTGTGCAGAAATGGTTGCTAGTGATATAAAGCAAGCAAAACAACACGCATTGCTAAGAGCTAATGGCTTTGAAGTAGAAATCTCTTTGGAAAACTAATTATTATGACTGTGAAAAAACGTGTATTCGTTGCAGGGCATAATGGTATGGTTGGTTCTGCAATAGTTCGTCGACTTTTAGTTCACGATGATATTGAGTTGGTAACTCGTTGTCGAAATGAGTTAGATTTAACTAATCAGCAAGCTGTAAATGAATTCTTTGCAACAGAATCTATCGACCAAGTCTATCTAGCGGCAGCAAAGGTAGGTGGTATTCATGCTAATAGCACTTACCCAGGAGAATTTATTTACGAAAATATGATGATTGAATGTAATATTATTCATGCAGCTCACATGAATAATGTTCAGAAATTATTATTTTTAGGTTCATCCTGTATTTATCCCAAGTTATCAAGGCAACCAATGGAAGAGAACGAGTTGCTTACAGGTGGATTAGAACCAACCAATGAACCGTATGCGATTGCAAAAATAGCTGGGATTAAGCTTTGTGAGTCATACAATCGGCAATATTTACGAGATTACAGAAGTGTAATGCCAACAAACTTATATGGTGAGAATGATAACTTTCATTTACAGAACTCCCATGTCATACCAGCATTAATGAATCGCTTTCACGAAGCTAAGATAAAAGACTCTAAAGAAGTTATTGTTTGGGGAAGTGGGGAGCCAATGCGGGAGTTTTTGCATGTCGACGATATGGCATCAGCCTGCGTGCATATAATGAGTATAGCTCATAGCTCTTATCAAACTCATGTACAACCTATGTTATCTCATATTAATATCGGAACAGGGGTTGACTGTACTATTCGAGAGTTAGCGGAAACAATGAAAACAGTAGTAGGCTTTCAAGGAGATATAGTTTTTGATTCGGATAAGCCAGATGGAACACCAAGAAAATTAATGGATGTTTCCCGTGCCAAAGAATTGGGATGGTGTTCGAGTATATCCCTAGATCAAGGACTTCAACAAACTTATAATTGGTTTATTGAGAATATTAGTAATATTAGAGATTGATATGCTAAAAAAAGTTTTTCATTGAAAAAATATATTTGAAATTTTATATGAAGGGCTTGATATAAGCCCTTTTGTGATTTTTGGTTGGAATAGTGAGAGTGAAATGATGGAAAAAAATAACAAGCCTCGTGTTTCAGTTGTTACAATTGTATTTAATGGGGTTGATTATTTAGAAGATACGATAAAAAGTGTTATTGAACAACGTTATGATAATATTGAATATATAATTATTGATGGGGGCTCTACTGATGGAACTGTGGATATTATAAAGCGATATGAAAATAATATCGATTATTGGGTGTCTGAAACCGATCGTGGCATATATGATGCTATGAATAAGGGAATAAATGTATCTCACGGATGTTTTATTAGCTTCATGAATGCAGGCGATAAATTTTCAAGTCGAGATGAACTTAATAAGTGTGAAGCATATTTTGAAAATAGTGATTTGATTCTTGGTAAAACATTTTACTCTAATGGTCAATATTTTCAATCTAGTAGTAGTAGGATGTGGCTAAAAAATAACATGCAACATCAGTCTGTTATTTATTCGAAAGACCTATTTGAAAAATATGGACTGTATGATTTAAGCTATAGAATATTATCAGATTATGAAGCTAATATTAGATTTTTGAAAAATGGTGCAAAATGCACATTAGTTAATTTTTCTGCTTTATGTGATGCACATGGTTTATCGTCAACTGGAAAGTGGGTTGGATATAAAGAGGAAATTAATATAAGAAATAAATACTATCCTAAGTTTTTTGTTTTTTCATTGTATTCTTTTTCTAGATTTATGTTTAAAAAAATCAAACACTTTTTCAGGTAATTGATTAATGTTTCTTGTATTTCTCGTTTGTTTTTTGTTGTTGATTTTTTCTCCAGGTTTATTTTCCCCTGTAACTTTTATAACATTTCTTGCGAAAATGTCGCCATCATTTAAGATTCTTCGTTTCAATAAGTTTGAATTGAATTTGTACTCCTTTTTACTGGGTGTCTTAGTTGTCTATAACATATTGGTGTGTTACTACTTTGATGAGTTACCTTTTGGCTCTCTAATGGTATTTACGTTCATATGTTTGATGTATAAATATCCTGAGATTTCCACGCATTTTGATGGTGTTAGTATATTTAGTTATAGATTGTATTTATATGCATCCCTATTATTGTTTTGTTTTGTTTATTCACCTATATCTCTCCATATATTTAATGTATATGTCGATAAAAATGCTGTAGCTATATTTTATCTTCCTTTTTTTCTTGCCTTGATTTATAGGGGAGGAATCATAGACTTAGTTGCGGTAGGATCATTCTCTTTTTATATAGACGCTAGGCTTATGGTTATTTGTGTTTTTTCTTTTTACATTTACATGTTATTTTCTCTGTATTTAGAGAGAAAGAAATTAGTAATAAAAAATAACATGATTATCATGAGTGTTTGTTTTATTATTCTTGTGTTGAACTTAATTATTGTTTGCTTCGTTGTCTTATATAATCAAGATGGTTTTACATTCTCTATGAGTAGAGGTTTGTTTGATGTTATGGATGCTTCAAACTTTGAAAGATATACGTCAATATATAATACGGTTTTATATTTTTACAATAACCCTCTGTTTTTCTTTCTAGGCGATAAAACTTATGCATATTATGATGTATTTAATACTTATGCTCATAATGATTTTTTACAATATATAGTAAAGCATGGGTTTGTATTGAGCTTTTTACTTTATGTTTTTTTATTTAGAGCATATATAAAGTCTGGAATCCCATTTGTTTTTTTACTATCATATGTTTGTTTTTCTAGTTTGCTTGGTGGGATTTTATGGACGGGTGGCTTTTATTTTTTAGTTGTGACTAACATTATGCTGATTGATCGTTTAAATGAACATTCTCAATAGATATGTTGTCTTTGATTATTATTAATTCGTTTCAATTGATGTGAATTTATTTTTTATAAAACCTATACGAAAGGTAATTCTATGATAGTTCCTGTGATTATTGCGGGTGGATCAGGTAGTCGTCTCTGGCCTTTATCCCGTAGTTTATTCCCTAAGCAGTTTATTCGCTTGACTGGTGAATTGACTATGTTGCAAGAAACAATTAAACGCCTTGACGGTCTTTCACATTCAGACCCTATCATTATATGTAATGAGGAACATCGTTTTTTGGTTGCAGAACAACTTCGCCAACAATCTTTGAGTTGTGAAGGAATCATATTAGAACCTGCTGGGCGTAATACCGCACCAGCAATCGCGCTAGCAGCTCTCCATGCGACCAAGTCTGGTCAAGATCCGACGTTATTAGTATTAGCTGCAGATCATGTAATTAATTCTGCTCCGGATTTTGTACAAGCAGTTAACCAAGCCCAGTTTCATGCTGAGGAAGGAAGTTTGCTTACTTTCGGAATTGTGCCTGATAAACCGGAGGTTGGTTATGGCTACATTAAGAAGGGAAAAAGTAATGGTTGTGTATTTGAAGTTGAAAAATTTGTCGAGAAACCTAATCTAGGCACAGCAGAAAAATACTTGGCGAGTGGTGAGTATTATTGGAATAGCGGTATGTTTTTATTCAAAGCTTCTCGTTATTTGGAAGAACTGAGAAAATTTTGTCCTGAAATTATTGAGGCATGTGAGGCTTCTATGAATAAGGCAAGAGTAGATTTAGAATTTATCAGAGTTGATGAAGCGAGCTTTTTAAATTGTAAAGATGAATCGATCGATTATGCTGTAATGGAAAAAACTAATGATGCATTAGTCGTTCCATTAGATGCTGGTTGGAGTGATATAGGTTCCTTTAGTGCATTGTGGGAAATCTCAACTAAGACCTCGGAAGGTAATGTGATCAAGGGAGATGTGATTACAGATCAGACGAAGGGATGTTACATATACTCACAAAATAAACTAGTATCGGCAGTCGGAATTGATGATCTTGTAATAATTGAAACTAAAGATGCGATTTTAATTGCTCATAAAAGCAAGGTTCAAGATGTAAAGAATGTTGTTAATGTTTTGAAGAAGCATGAAAGACGTGAGGTTTTGCAGCATAGTGAGGTATATAGACCTTGGGGTATACACGAACAAATAGCTGAAGGAGATCGTTATCATGTCAAGCATTTGCGGGTTAAGCCTGGAGAGAAAACCGCACTCCAACAGCACCATCATCGAGCCGAGCATTGGATCGTCGTAGAAGGAACTGCAAAAGTTACAAACGGAAAAGAGAGTTATCTGCTAAGTGAGAATGAGTCGACTTTTATTCCGCTAGGAGCACCACATCGAATTGAGAATCCAGGAAAAGTTGAGTTGCATTTGATAGAGGTACGCTCGGGAACTTACTTGGATGAAGATGATGTAATACGCTTAGAAGAGTATGGGGTGGGATATTAGTTTGGTTTTGCATATGCTCGATAATTTTCCGTCTCTGCGGTTTATCGTATTAGTAAAGTTTCAGTCATAAAGAGGCAGTTAATGCTAAACTCAAAAAAAATCATTTCCGAGTCAGGGATACAGTTTGGAACCAGTGGAGCTCGAGGCTTAGTTATAGACTTAACACCGCAAGTATGTATAGCATTCACTTTGGGTTTTTTAAATGAAGCGAAGAAAAAGTTTGATTTCAAATCAGTTGCAGTTGCAATTGATAATCGACCAAGTAGTTATGCAATAGCACAAGCTGCTGTTGCTGCAATAAATATGTTGG
>ERZ794982.268-NODE-268-length-10892-cov-3.983852_pt1 | contig 10892 bp, 10 predicted proteins | sample MGYA00433071_ERZ794982 | MGnify/ENA primary metagenome ERZ794982 (study PRJEB30140, sample SAMN00862574) | bioreactor metagenome | study: EMG produced TPA metagenomics assembly of the Bioreactor inoculated with sediment Metagenome (bioreactor metagenome)...
TAGGTGACATGCATATGAACCAGGTGTAGATGGGGTTGGATGGAATGACGTTGCTACGCGTCTTGTGACCCACTTTTAGCTTAGAATCACTCGATCTGAGCGAAAAATTCAAGGAAGAATAGACAATGAATATTGGAAAATTAATCACTATCTCAGGGGCAGTATTGGGTTTAACAATGGCTCAGGCTAATGCCGAATCGGTCAAAGTCGGAATTGGCACGGAATCTTACCCTCCTTTTGCTGTGCCTAATGCGAAAGGCGAGTATTCGGGCTGGGAGATTGATATCACTAATGCGATTTGTGACCAAGCGAAGCTCGATTGTGAAATTGTTGCAACCGCATGGGATGGCATTATTCCTTCGCTGGTAGCGGGTAAAATTGACGTTATCGCAGCCTCATTGTCGATTACTGAAGAGCGCGCAAAAGTCATTGATTTTTCGGATAAGTACTATCAAAGCGGAGCAAATCTTGCTGTAGCGGCAGGCAGTGATATTGTGCCAACACCAGAAAGCCTATCGGGTAAAAAGATTGGGGTACAATCGGGTTCAATCCACCAGTCATACGCTTTAAAGCATTTCAAAACCGCACAAATCAAAGAATATCAAACTCAGGATGAAGCAAACCAAGATCTATTCTCAGGGCGCATTGATGCCACTTTAGCGGATGCCATCGTACTTGATGAATTTTTACAAACCCCGGAAGGCGGAGTGTGCTGCGCTTCAGCAGGGTTGGTCGCCAGTGATGAAGATATTCTAGGCAAAGGAATTGGGTTTGCGCTTCGCAAGGGCAACGATGAGCTTCGAGGCAAGCTAAACGTAGCTATTGACGAGATCAGAGCCAATGGTACCTACGATAAGATCACCCAAGGGTATTTTAATTTCAATATTTATGGCGAATAGAACACCATAACCACTCTACTTGAAGTGCAGTGATGTGGTATCTCTCTGCATCTTCAAGTCGTTGAGTGTTGCCCTTGAGATCGTTTGATTACATGTGCTTTTGACTGGAGTTTTAGATGTCAAATTATAGAGAGATGAGCGCCTTTGAATTACTCTCCTTTTCCCCTCCCGGATGGGGTGGATATCTTCTCGATGGGTTGATCCTATCTCTTCAAATTGCAGGGTTAGGCTATTTTTTTGGGCTTTTGATTGGTGTTATTGGCGCGAATGCGAAAAGAAGCGGCAACGTAATTCTTGAGGATTTTGGTACCCTCTATACGACGGTGATCCGAGCCGTTCCGGAACTGGTACTTATACTTCTGGTTTACTTCGCTCTACCTGAATTCATTAATCAAATTTTAAGTATTTGGGATTACGGACCATTTGAAATCAGTGGGTTTTGGGCTGGTGTACTGGTCATTGCGATAGTGCAGGGCGCGTACGCAACGGAAGTTATCAGAGGGGCCATTAATAGCGTTCCTAAAGGACATATTGAAGCGGCGTACAGCTTTGGTATGCGTCCTTTTGTCGTCTTCTATCGAATCACTATTCCTGAAATGCTACCAAATGCGATGCCGGGTTTATCTAACCTGTGGTTAATCGCAATGAAAGATACCGCACTTTTGGCCGTGGTGGGCTTTACGGAGTTGACACTAGCAGCGAAGCAGGCGGCAGGAGCAACCAAGAGTTACTTCCTATTCCTAATTGCTGCAGGTGTGTTGTATTTGGCTATGACTCTGATTTCTAATCGAGTCTTCAAATACGCAGAACGGTATGTGAGCAAAGGAGCAAGCCATGCGTGAACACCTGACACTGCATAGAGTGCTAACTATTATAGCGTCGTGTGTTTTTGTTGTTAGCCTCATTGTTGGACTCGACTGGAGCTGGATAGAGCGCTACTCAGCAGACATTTTTACCGCCTTATGGAAAACACTCCTTCTTCTATCCGTTACGGTGGTGTGTGGCTTTGTACTTAGCGTTTTACTCGCTCTTGCTCAACTTTCTCGTTTTAAACCCTTAGCGTGGTTGTCCAAAAGTTTTTGTACCTTAATTCGTGGCACGCCTTTGTTATTACAGTTATGGCTGCTGTATTACGGACTTGGCTCCTTGTTTCCTTATATACCAGAGATCAGGCAAAGCTGGCTGTGGCCTTATTTGATTGAAGTCTGGCCGTATGCCTTTGTTGCTTTAACGCTCTCCTTTGCCGGATATGAAGGCGAAGTGATGAGAGGCGCGTTGAAAGGAGTGCCAAAGGGGGAACTCGAAGCGGCGTATGCGCTGGGAATGTCACGATGGATGGTACTTCGTCTTATTTGGTTACCTAGGGCAATTCAACGGGTTCTGCCAACATTAAATGGTGAAGTCATTCTTCAAATGAAAGCGACGCCATTAGTGGCAACCATTTCGTTTGTCGACATTTTTGCGGTCTTTTCACGGATTAGGCAAGAGACCTATATCATTTACGAACCGTTGATTTTATTAGCGTTAGTGTACTTGGTTATAGCTGGAATAATTACACTTGGTTTTTCGATGCTTGAACGTCGTTATAACCAAGCTACGAGTTAAACAACATCAAGATGCCAACCATCGTTGCTACGCCAAATCTCGTTGCCGAGAAGTGATGTGTGGTATATTAATCACCTAAAAAATAATGGTGTTCAAGGACTGATGAACGAAAAACGTAGAGTGTCGCAGCAAGAAAAGTCGAATAATCGCAAGAGTGAATTAGTTGATGCCACTTTGAGAGTTATTGCATCGGAAGGTGTTAAAGCGGCGACTGTACGCTCTATAGCGGACGAAGCAAACGTGACACAAGGGCTGATTCGCTATCATTTTAGAAGTAAAGATGAGCTTATTATTGCCGCATACGAAAAGCACATGACGGATCTAATCGAGGTGGCCGCTCATAGTGCATCAAAAGGCGATTATTCATCGGCGAAAAAGCGCCTTGCTATGTTTGTTCAAGCTTCAGTAAAGCCACCGATTATTGATGCACAAGTGATTGCGATATGGGCCGGTTTTTTCCAGTTATTGTTTCATAATGCGCCAATGCGAGAGAGCCATAAAAAAACCTATAACCTGCTACGAAATCACATCAAGGTATTGATTGCCCAAGTGTTTGAAGAGGAAGGTCGTGACGCGAACGAGGCAGAGCTTCGTCAGTTAAGTATCGCTTGTAATGCGGTGCTTGATGGGATTTGGATTGAGGGCGGTGTTATCCCAGATGAATTCTCTGAAAATGAACTGGTTGAGACTGCGATTCGAGCTTTCAGCGCACTGGTTAACGTCGAGTTAAAACAGTACTTAACCTAAATTGAGGTTAAATACGGGCAAGATGAGGACACAGAGGTGAACGGTCGCCTATCTGTAGTGTTAGGTGTATATAAGCCGCAAACAACTCTTGGGCTCAATTCTCTGGTTATACGTTGAACAGTTACGATTGTGATGAGCATTAGTAATAGCTCTCCTAGCTACCTGCTAGGAGAGGGTATTGAGTTGTTTTTAGTTGTTAGTGCTAGTTGCTAGTTACAAGCGCGAGAATATTGGCCAACGACTTCGCCAATCTTATCGAGCACTAGCGATGTAGTATCTAGGTTTAGTTTTCCTGAACTCACTTTGTGGTATTGGTTTGGCATATATTGGCTGAGAACAGAGAGCGGAATGCTAGCTTCATCGATGTTGGCAAACATTTCATCCAGAGCCTTTTGAATACGCTCGTCAGTCCAGTAATAGCGAATGCGATCAGAGAAACTAAAATGCAGATTGAGCATCGTACTGGAGTGTTTACCGTTGTAGTAAGGCTTCCAGTATTGTTCGTCATCAAGTAATACAGAATCGACTACTTTCATAAACTGGCTACGTTTTTCTGGCGCGACGATTTGTTCTTCAATTTCAGCTAGAGCGAACAGTGCCTCACGAAGCGAAAATGTTAACGCAGGACCAACTTTGAGAATGGCGAAATGGCTCTGTACTAACTCTTTTAAATGACTCTCTGTTTGGTAGTCGGTAGAGTGCGCTTCATAAACCCATGCGGTATCTTCAATAAACTTTGAGATTCCCGTGGCTTTGTTTTTATCAAACCGGATGATCTTGGTGTGGTCGAATTCCACTCCAGGTTGAACGACTATCCCAACAATTCGGCTTACTGCTTCGGAAATGCCTAATTGTTCAAAGGCTTCCAAATGTGTATCGATGGTGTTTTGAACATTCGACACTTCAGTCACTTGAACTGCCTCAATTTCATGTGATTCGCCACCAGGAACCGGAACTTCTGTGCCAATAACGTAAGTTAGTTGCTCTTTTTGTTCTGCCGTCGCGTGTGTTTCAGCTACTTTACAAAGGGTCGCCGCGCGCTGCGCAACAACAGTAGGGTCGAGTGGCACAGGGTCGTCAGCACACGACATTGACGCATCTAAATGTATTTTCGTAAAGCCAGCCTTGATGTATTCTTCGATCAGTATTTTTGACTTTTCCATCGCCTCTTGTGCAGGTTCTTTTTGCCAACAGTTTGGACCTAAGTGGTCACCGCCTAATGTGACTCTTTCCATAGGAAAGCCAATTTCAGCAGCCAGTTTAGCCACATACAAGACAAAGTCTTTTGGCGTCATACCGGTATAGCCACCAAACTGATTAACTTGATTGGATGTAGCTTCAATGAGTACATTTTTGTCGCTGTTTAACTCATATAGCATCGCTGCTTTGATCACTAAAGGGTGCGCTGAACAAATAGAGTAGACGCCAGAGTCATGGTTGTTTTTATGCGAAGTGACAATGTGTTTCATGTTTTAATCCGAATTAACTTCCCCACTTAAAAGCGGGGGTTTGTTTCAATTTCTATTACTGTGCTTTATTGGAAAAACTGTAAAAGCTCTTCACGCGTCGATGTGCCTTCCATTGGTCCTTTGAAAGTGACCGAACGCGCACCACATTGAGCGGCAATGGATAGCGACTCTTCAATGCCCATACCTTTTACTCGGCATGCGATATACGCACCGCCAAAACAATCACCAGCTCCGGTAGGATCAACTTCATCCACTAAGAATGCTGAGATTTGAGCTGTTGAGCTAGGAGTGAAGACAGTTGCACCTTTAGCGCCTTGTTTAAGCACAATTTCACTGACTTTAAAGTGAGTAAAGTATTCTTCGATGGCAGCCGCGTCATTGTCGTAAGAGGACAACACGGTAACCTCTGCTTCACTTGGCATATAGATGTCGGTGTTTGCCAATATTTTCGTTAAAGAAGCTTTCATGTTTTCATTAAGCAGTTCTTTGCGAATATTCGGGTCGAAAGAAACTTTGCCTTGGTTGCTTTTAACGATATCGATAGCGGTTAAACAAAGATCAGCGATGTTCGGGTTGATCAATGATGAGCCCATGATATGAAGATGCGTGCATTCATCAAGAACCGCTAAGTTGGCATTGTTGAGTGACAGCTGCCCACATGCCGCTTTGCGAATATTGAAAATGAAATCACGATCACCGTTAGATTGGTAAGTAACGAATGCCGAGCCAGTTACTTCGTCTTCCAATACGCTAATACCGGCTATATCAACCCCATCCTTAAGTAAGCGCTTAAGGTTTATGTCGCCAAATCCGTCTTTACCTACAGCTGAGATGATAGAGCAGTCAACGCCTAGCTTAGCGACTTGGTCAATAAAGATAGCGGGTGCGCCACTTGGGAATGGACCAGAGAATAACCCGGTTTCAGACAATGGCTGGTTGATTTCCGTTGCCATGATTTCGACGACAATTTCACCTAAAGATACGATTTTCATCATGCAGCCTTTTTATTCTTGTAAACATCAATACCTACTGCAAGTAGGATCACGATGCCTTTAACAATGAGAGAGACAAAGTAGTTGACGTTCATAAGGCTCATTACATTGCTTAGAACGGCGATAATAAGTGCACCGATCACAGTGCCAATGATTGTTCCTCGTCCACCCGTTAGGGAAGTGCCGCCAAGTACACAAGCGGCAATGGCGTCTAACTCCATACCCATAGCGGCAGTTGGCTGCGCCGAGAACATACGTGAAGCGAGCATCACTCCACCAATACCTGACATAAGACCGGCGATCATGTATGAATAAATAGTGGTTTTAGAAACGTTAATGCCTGAATAAGCCGCAGCTTCTGCGTTACCGCCGACAAGGTAAACTTTGCGCCCAAAAGTCGTCTTCGATAGTAAGTAGTGGTTAAGTACTATCATTGCCACTAGCAAGATAATTGGGAATGGTATGCCAAACAGGTAACCGTTGAAGATGAATTCGAAAGCGGCATTGTCGTAAAGTGAAATAGCTTTGCCGTCACTCGTTAGCATTGCTGCGCCACGGAAAATGCCCATGAATGACATGGTGACAATAAACGGGTGAACTCCAAGAAAGGTAGTGACAAATCCGTTGGCAAATCCACATAGCACTGATACGGCGAGTGACAGAGGAAGCATTATTGCAAATGGAATACCGGCGGTAAGACCAAGAACCAAAAGCATACCTGTTAGCGCGACTATAGAGCCAACCGATAGATCGATACCGGCGAGCAAAATTGCGTACGTCATACCAAATGCAACAATCGCAACAATCGAGCTTTGTAAGATAATATTGGTCACATTGTTTACTGACCAAAAATACTCAGACAAAAAAGTAGAGATAAAAACCAAGGCAATAAGGGCACCCAGTATGCCGCCATATTCTTTTAGAAATCGGCTTACTATGGCGTTTCCGCTATGCTTAAAATTGTTGCCACTCTCTAGGCTGTTATCTATTTTATTCAGCATTAGAACTTGCTCCTGTAGCGTAAACCATCACTTCATCTTGTGATAAATCTTTAGTATTTAGTTCTTTAACGATTGTTTTATTGCGCATCACAAGTAACCGGTCGCACATGTTAATTGCTTCTGGTAACTCGGAAGAGACCATAATAACGGCGGTACCAGTGGCAGTGAGATCTCTGATAATGTTGTAGATTTCATATTTAGCACCAACATCGACACCTCGAGTTGGTTCATCTAAGATCAAAATGTCGGGTCGGTTTTCCAACCACTTAGCGAGAACGACTTTTTGCTGATTGCCACCGCTTAAAGACCCAACAGCTTGATCAGCGTTATGCACTTTAATATTCATTTTTCGGATGCTGTCAGAAGTGACTCGTTGTTCTTCAGCTTCGTTTCGGATAAAGCCTTTCGCGACAGTTTCATAGCTGATGAAATTGCAATTATCATGAACGCTATGATCGAGAACTAACCCTTGTTCTTTACGGTTTTCAGTAACGAATGCAATGCCATTACTTATGGCAGTATGTGGAGAGTCGATGTGAATCTCTTTACCTGACAATTTGATGTTGCCGCTATATGGCAGCATCCCAAATAAGGCATTCATCACTTCTGAACGACCTGAGCCGACTAAACCAAAGAAACCAAGCACTTCACCTGAACGAATGCTGAAATTGATGTCGTCAAACACACCAGGATTGGTTAAGCCGGAAACCCGCAGTATTTCATCACCGTCCGTGATCGCGTTGTCAGGTTTTGGTGGATAGATATCGTTCATCTCTCGGCCAACCATCATAGTGATGAGGTGATTGATAGTGGTTTCTGTCTTTTTAACGGTGTCGATATATTGACCGTCACGCATAACCGTAATGTCGTCAGAAATGAGCATGATCTCTTTCATTTTGTGGCTAACATAAACGATCGCTTTACCTTCAGATTTGAGTTCCTCGATAATGCTAAATAGGGTCTCTACTTCTGAATCAGACAATGAAGAGGTTGGTTCATCAAAGATGACAACTTCTGATGGATAACTTAACCCTTTCGCAATTTCCACCAATTGGCGCTGAGCCATAGAAAGCTCACTAACTTTTACGTGGCTTTCAATAGGAATTTTGTACTTGCTGAGCAACTCTTTTGCCATCTGGTTTAATTTGTTGTCATCAATAAACCCAAAACGTTTTGGCTCATTATTCGCGTAGATATTTTCAGCAACAGTCAGGTTGTTACATAACGAGAGTTCTTGGAATATGATGGCAATACCATTGGCACGTGAATCGAGCGGTGAACTAAAGGAAAGCTCGACGCCTTCTTTTTTAATATGACCGCGAGTAGGGGTGTGAACGCCAGCCAGCATCTTGAGCGTAGTTGATTTACCACAACCATTTTCGCCTAATATGGTATGGACTTTTCTTCGATGAAGTTTGATTGAAAGCCCGTCAACAGCCTTCACTTCACCGAAGTGTTTGCTCAAGTCGTGTGTTTCTAATAGCAAATTAGACATGTTTTGATCTCCGGAAAAACTGGAACCTCTGGCTGAGGTTCCAGTTCTCTGAGCGATTACTTTCCAGTGTATAGAACTGGAACGATTGGATATTGTGCTTCTACTGGTTTGTCGTTTAGGTAGTTAACAGCGACTTTGATCGCAGTACGTCCCATACGGTCAGCATCTTGTTTAACAACACCGATGATATTTTCATTATCATCAACCGCTTTAATGCCTTCAGGCATTCCATCAAAGCCAATGACTACAGCATGTGAGTTTTGCTTAGTAACAGCGAGGCTTGCACCAATCATCATGTCGTCGCCAAATGCAAAGACTAGATCAGTATTTGGGTTGGCTTGAATCATATTGATTGTTGAAGTCATGGCTTCTTCACGAGTTTTACCTGGCTGAACCGCGACGATTTCAATCTTGGTATCGGCAACTGCATCGCGGAAACCACGCAGACGGTCTTCTACTGAGGAAATACCAGGGTAAGAAAGCATGACGACAGTGCCTTCACCATTTAGGTGTTTAGCGGCCAATTTGCCTGCTTCCACACCACCACCGTAGTTATCTGTTGCGATGTGGGAAATAATGTTGCTTTTTTCTGCACTGATATCGACAGTAAATACTGGGATGTTTGCTCGCTCTGCCTTTTTAAGAGGACCACGAATACCTTTTGAATCAACAGGAGATACGACGATTGCATCAACATTTTTGGTGATACAGTCTTCGATATCATTGATTTGTTTAGAAAGGTCTTGGTTAGCAATCGAGACTTTTAGATCCGCGTTATATTCTGCTGCACCTGCTTTAAGACCTTCATTGAGCGCAATATAGAATGGGTGGGATTGAGTCAGAATCGATGCACAAATAGTAGGTTCTTGTGCTGCTTGAGCGTTCATTGAGCATGCCAAAAAAACACCTGTAAATAGAAACTTTTTCATAATATTCCTTTTTTATTGTATAGGGGTACAAAGGTTGCCATTTTGGGTGCTCATTTTGCTTTTGTTGTCTTTTGAAAGTAAAGGCAAGCTTTTGAGCTCTTTAGTGGCTAAAGAAAAGTATACGAAAGTTTATTGGATAATTAAGAAAGAAATGACAAATGTTAGATATTGATCATACCTTTCTTGAGTTAAGAGTGGTCAGTGTTGTCAATATATTATTGTTGCACACAGTTATTCAGTGAATGACTCGTAACAAAAAAGGCACCTCATCGAGAGGTGCCTTATAAGTGAGTAGGGAAGCGGTATATCACTGATATTGTGAGTATTGTGTACTTACGAAATGGAGGGAATGTTTACGCGATAATCAATTCGATGTTTAGGCTCTCTAGGTACTCACGGTATTCGTCACTAATATTCTTGTCGGTAATTAAAACGTCGATATCAGAACAAGGCATGATTTTATGCACGCTAACTTTGCTAAGTTTGCTGGAGTCGGCGAGCACAATGCATTTATCTGTCGCTTTTAACATTGCCTTGTAAAACCTAGCTTCATGTTCACTGTGTGTTGTAATGCCCGCTTCAATATTGAGACCGTCAATTCCGACTATCATTTTGTTAACGTGATATTTTTCAATACTCTCTTCAGCGAGAGAGCCATAAAATGACATGCTATTTTGATGTAAGCTGCCGCCAGTGCTAACAATAGAGATGTTTTCGTTTCTAGGCATCGCAAGCAGAATATTTAGACCGTTAGTGATAACAAATAGGCTATCAAACTCTTCCAGCAACCTAACCAATTGTTCTGTGGTTGTGCCAGCACCAATAATGAGTGAGTCGCCATTTTCGATATAGGAAACGCCAGCCTTGGCGATTGCTTTTTTCTCGTTGACGTGAAGGTTGCCTTTAACGCTGTTTACCGATTCATTTGTGGTGGTCGTTTTTTGCATTGCACCACCGTGGGATCTTATTAAAAGCCCTTTATTTTCAAGGCTATCAAGATCATTTCTCACTGTTACTTTGCTGACGCCGTACTCATCTGACAGTTGAATAACTGAAACTGAGCCAAACTCTCGGAGCTTGCTTAAAATCGATTCTCTTCGTTCTGACGTAGTTCTAATCATTGTTATTGCTCTAACTAAGTACTTTCATGGATAAGAGAGGGACTGCATAAGCGTCCCTTTGTTTCATAGTTTACTTTGATTCTTGGTTCGATTAAACACCCTTCACCTTGTCTTTTCTTTTGTTTTTTCGTTTGTTTTCTTTTTATGTGATAATAATCAACAAAGGAAAGAAAAGGAAAGGTTAGTATTCACCCTAAGCGATTAACGATAAATCGATGAGAAACATTCTTAAGGTGAAACGATGCTTTATACCCTGACTATGAATGCTGCAATTGACCTCAATCTAACTTGTATGCAAGTTGAATCTGAAAAGGTCAATCGCGTCAGTGAATCTGATTACTCACCAAATGGAAAAGCAATTAATGTCTCCATCGTTCTTGATCATTTCGGTGTGGATTCTGTCGCGATGGGAGTCTTTGGCGGTTTTACAGGCAAACACATTGTAGAGTGCTTAGAAGAAAAGGGAATCAATGTTCATCCGTTTTATATTGATGGACGTACCCGGATTAACGTATTCGTTAATGATGACACTGAAGAATATAAATTTGTGTCGAAGGGTGGGCATGTACCACAAGGTGTTAAAGACGATATTTTAGCAAGTATCCGTGGCGCTTCAGACATGGAGTATCTAGTG
>ERZ794982.271-NODE-271-length-10777-cov-4.145495_pt1 | contig 10777 bp, 8 predicted proteins | sample MGYA00433071_ERZ794982 | MGnify/ENA primary metagenome ERZ794982 (study PRJEB30140, sample SAMN00862574) | bioreactor metagenome | study: EMG produced TPA metagenomics assembly of the Bioreactor inoculated with sediment Metagenome (bioreactor metagenome)...
GGGCTATGGCAAATCCGCGCGCAATGGTCGACATTGTTAGTACCTAACACAGCCCGTGCAAATTTCTGCGCAGCATAGTTATCTTCATTAGTTGCCCGCGCACTGCTGATCACCCCTGTCGCATTGGGACCAAACTCTTCAATAATGTCAGTTAGCGTTACGCTAATCGCATCCAGCGCCTCATCCCAACTAACCGGAATAAACGTATCTCGACAGCGTTTCAGTGGTTGCGTTATTCGATTTTCAGGTGAAATGGCATAGACACTACTCCACCCTTTTTCACACAACTTCCCTTGGCTAATAGGATGATCATTTAATGGGCTGACCCGACAAACTAGCCCCTCGTCATCACAAGATATGAGCATGCCGCAACCTACCCCACAAAACGGGCAGACTGTTTTTGTTGGTGAGAGTGAATGCGTAATGCACTCCGAGAAGGGAACTCTTTTTTCCGTAACTTGTGCTTTGTTCGTACCTGACTGGGTAGACTTTTTAGACTGCTTGTTTTTGTTAGATCGCATAGCTATGACCTTGCCACTTGAGCCTAGCTAGATTATAGCAGCCGTGCTAAAGCTTCGCCCTGAGACTGGTTAGCATTCATTGGTAGACCCTTTCTCAAGCAAGAGCGCCTTCACTGCCCATTACTGAGTTTTTTTCCCACTTCCACGGAGATAAATGATGTGATAAACCAGACCAACAAACACACTTCCGCCGACCAAATTGCCTAAAATCACCGGCAACAAGTTACCAAGAAAACCTAACGTACCAACGGAATTGGCAACTTCAACCGTTCCAGAACTCTCCAACATCATCGCTAAAGGGATAAAATACATATTGGCAATACTGTGCTCAAACCCTGCAGCAACAAAGGCAGAAATAGGAAAAACGATTGCCACAGCTTTATCAATAACACTTCGACCAGCTAGCGCCATCCATACCGCCATACACACCAGCACATTGCACAACACACCACGGAAAAAAGCGGTCCAAAAAGGCATCTCACATTTTGCGGTGGCAATGTTTGCGTAGGTCTGGGCAATTAGCCCTTGATTCATCTCTGGGTGACCTGAAAGAAAAACCAATGTGGCAACACCCAGTGCACCAATAAAATTCGCCAGACACACTACCACCCAATTTTTCAATAATTCAGCAGTGGTGATTTTTTTATCAGCCCATGCCATCGCCAATAAGTTGTTACCGGTAAACAATTCAGCGCCAGCGACTATCACTAAAATGAGTCCTAAGGAGAAGGTCAATCCTCCCAACACTTGCTGCGTAGCAAAGCCAAGTGAAGCATCGGATTTTACGATGGTGAAATAAAGCCCACCAAGACCGATAAAAGCACCGGCTAAAATTCCAAGCATCACCATAGATAGTAAGGGTAAGCGCGCTTTTGTTACGCCAATCGAGTCTACCTTCTCAGCAATTTGCTTGGGCGAAAAAGCATCGAAACCATAAATATCAGCCACTCATACCCATAACCTAGTTCATATTGTATGATTATCAATCAATAAAGAGATTCTCCAGCAGACAAAAGCAGGAGGCTTTTGCATGGAAGAAATCACCAACCGTTGGCACAATAAATCGACTGAAGAGACTTTTTCTGCGCTCTCAACCCACCCGCAAGGCTTAGCTTCAGCGGAGGCGAATCGACGCCTAAATAAATTTGGAGCGAATAAACTTCCAACTTCTCGTGGACGCTCAGTGGCTCAACGTCTGCTTGCCCAATTTCACAATGTGCTGATCTACGTTTTGTTAGTAGTGATGATCGTCACCGCACTACTTGGACATTGGGTGGATGCGTGGGTTATCGCAGGTGTTGTCATTATCAATGCCATCATTGGCTTTATCCAAGAAGGTCGAGCCGAACACGCCCTTAACGCAATTCAAGCGATGCTTGCCCCCTCCGCTCTGGTAATACGTGGTGGTCACCAACTCAATATCAATGCCGAACAACTCGTAATGGGTGATGTGGTAGTCCTACAATCCGGCGATCGAGTACCTGCTGATCTGCGCTTATTCCGCACCAAGGGGTTGCAGATTGCTGAAGCCGTGCTGACGGGAGAGTCTGTTACGATTGAAAAAATCACCTCTGCTGTCGATGTCGAAAGTGAGTTGGCAGATCGACGCTGCATGGCCTACTCAGGCACCATTATTACTCATGGTCAGGGCTCTGGAATTGTCGTTGCTACTGGGCTAAATACGGAACTGGGTAAAATAAGCTCGCTGGTTTCTCGAGTAAAACCGGCCACAACTCCATTGCTAAAACAGATAGCTCAGTTTAGCCGCTGGCTAACCGCTGCTATCTTAACCGTCGCCATCGCCACCTTTACTTTTGGTCTATTGGTTAGAGATTACCCTGTCACCAATATGTTCTTAGCCGCAATTAGCCTCACTGTCGCCGCCATTCCCGAAGGATTGCCTGCGATTATGACCATCACGCTCGCTATTGGCGTAGAAAGAATGGCAAAGCGCAATGCAATCATTCGTCGCCTTCCCGCCGTAGAAACATTAGGTGCCGTGACGGTAATCTGTACCGATAAAACAGGCACGCTAACTCGAAATGAAATGACGGTGAGGAAAATTGTCACTGCTGAAAATCAGTTTGAACTCAGCGGTACAGGCTACGATCCACATGGGGTGGTAACGGTTAATCAACATGCTACCTATCCAGAACAACAACCATTACTCAACCAAGTGATTCGAGCGGCAGTGTTATGTAATGATGCAAGCTTAAGCCGCCAAGAAGAGCAGTGGCAAGTTCAAGGCGATCCAATGGAAGGGGCACTACTTGTGGCGGGGATCAAAAGCGGATTTGACGCAGAAACCGAAAACAAACTCTTTCCACGAACCGATCTGATCCCATTCGAATCTGAACATAGGTTTATGGCGACACTCCACCACAGCCATCAAGGCGAAGCCTTCATTTTCCTTAAAGGCGCGCCAGAGCAAGTTCTGCAGATATGTAGCCAGCAACAAATAAATCCAGATTCCTGTAACCCCACCGCCCCCATTGATCGCGACTATTGGCAACAACAGATTGATACCATGGCTCAGCGTGGTATGCGGGTATTAGCGATTGCCTACCGAACGACTGACCACCAGCAGCTTGAACTGACATTTGATGATGTAAACGACAACCTCATCATGCTCGGAATTTTTGGACTCATCGATCCTCCAAGAGAGGAAGCCATTAAAGCGGTTAGAGAGTGCAATAGTGCAGGAATACGCGTAAAAATAATGACTGGTGACCATGCCTTGACCGCTCAAGCGATTGCCCATCAACTTGGGCTTATCAATTGCCAAGATGCACTCACAGGGCAACAAATCGACTCTCTCACTGATAATGAACTGTTCGCCCTTGCCACACATGTTGATATCTACGCTCGTGTCAGCCCTGAACACAAAATGCGCTTAGTCAGCACCCTACAACAACACAACCAAGTAGTCGCAATGACCGGAGATGGCGTCAATGATGCACCCGCATTGAAACGTTCTGACATTGGCACTGCGATGGGAATTAATGGTACAGACTCGGCGAAAGAAGCCGCAGAAATGGTGCTTACCGATGATAATTTTGCCTCGATTACTGCTGCTGTAGAAGAAGGTCGAGCCGTCTACGACAATTTGAAAAAAGCTATTCTATTTATTCTGCCCACCAACGGTGGAGAAGCGCTGATCATCTTAGCTGCGGTGATATTTGGATTCCAAGAACTCCCCCTTACGCCCATTCAAATTCTATGGGTCAATATGATCACAGCCGTCACCCTTGCGCTGTCATTGGCATTCGAACCCAAAGAAGACAACCTGATGCAACGCGCGCCTCGCCCACCGGGCTCACCTTTGCTTACTCCTCACCTTATTTGGCGTGTCATATTCGTCTCTCTTATTCTTATGCTTGGCACTCTAGGGATGTTTGTCTGGGAAATGGAGCAACAAGACAACATTGCTCGCGCGCGCACAATCGCGGTAAACACACTGGTGATGTTTGAGGTCTTTTACTTATTCAACGCTCGATTCATCCTCAGTTCGGTTTTCTGCCGCCAAGGATTGATTGGCAATATCTATGTTTTGATTGCGATTGCTGTTCTCGTGATATTTCAGGCATGTTTCACCTACTTGCCCCTCATGCAAACCTTGTTTGGCACCACAGCTCTTGAAGCAGAGGTGTGGCTACGAATATGTATTGTCGCGTCTTCAGTTCTATTTTTAGTTGAGTTGGAGAAATATTATTTGAGGAAAACCGCACTCAAGACATAATTATTACCACTTAGCTTGTTTCACTGAGCGACTCAATGCTGAACGGTCATATTTATTAGAGAAGAGTAGATAAAATAGGGATGAAACCTATGTGGATGAGATGCGTTTATAACCGCACTCTCTTGGATAAAGCGGTCGATTCGAGCGGAATAAAAATCTGACAGTTCTTTATCGCCCTCATCATGGCAATCAATACAGATCTCTTTCGGATCAAACTCTTCATGGGGCATATGGCATTCTACGCACTCCATCTGTTCACTCTCTTGATGCTTAATATTGTGCTGACTCCCCTCTAGATTCGCTAGGGTGTCATGACATTCGATACAGCTCTGATATTCAAACACTAAATCATCCGACACCGCTTCGCCTTCATGGCACTGCCCTGAACAAGTTTCATCGAGTAGGTGGAGGTTTGCTAAGGTCTCCCCTTCCGGATTTGGCAACTCGTCAGCGTAAACAAACTGCCCGCCCGCCCAAGAAAAAAGGCTCATTAACAACAAAGTAGACAACAAGTCACGATATAAACTGCAGCAATATTTCATAATACTGACTCCTTGTAATATCGACTCAAGCCGTGGCTGTTCACTGTTCTGGCTTTTGTTTAGCATTATTTTTGTCGAGATATTTTTCACGAGTAATGCTCTCGTGGCACATAATGCATAACCCTATTCGGACCTTGCTACTGATACCAATGATCGGGTCAGAATCTGTATGCATGCTATGACAAGTAGCACATGTCATCTTGTTTGCATGGACATCATGAGTCCACTCAATCGATCTTAAAGCTGCTGGCGAGTGACAAGTAATACATTGTTGATTTTGTGCGAAAATATCGAGATTCGCATGGTCATCAAAAGGGACGACGGTATCAAGCATGCCATCCTTGGGGTGTTGTCCTTTCACCCCATGACACGCCGTACAGTTATTATAAAAATCAGCACTGGAATGTTTGCCTGTTGAGGTGATCGCGGCAATATTTTTGATTAAACGCGTCTTTTTATGGCAACGAATACAGCGTTGGTTTTCTTTCACTAATTGCGCCATTTCACGTTCATTACTGACTTGAGAGTCAAACTCTTTCGCTAATGGGTTTGGCTGTAGTGTTGATGCCATTAGAGAGACCGAACAACTCATGCACAGAATAGCAAACACATATCTAAAAATTGAGGAAGTCATAATGTCAGCCATTCGATTAGCCATAATGTGCGTTAGCTAGTCGCTAAATAAGATCAACAAACACCAACCTTATTTAGCGCTAACAAAACATTTTATTTAAACTCAAGGTTAATCACGCCTCGATGATAAATATGGTTAATTTGAGAGTTATCAAATACGGCTACACCAAATGGATAAAGTTGACTCAAGTCCTTGAATTGGACATCTTGCGTTTCTGCGTTTTCACCGCTAGTGACTAACTTGCGTTTCATCTCTAACGTCCACACCCCATCATCCCAGACAGCCCCCACTTCAACATCCCCTCGAGAACCCATAAACGGTGCACCAGTTAAACCTGGGATGCGATCGGTCTTATCATAGTCAGCAGTGAATGATTTTTTCTCCGACTCCAAGATCAATAGGGTTTCATCGGTTAAGTCGTCAGCAACGTAAGCGGGTTGCCCATCTTTAACATTGTTCACGTAGCCGCCGCCCGTTTTGCTATCACCTTTACGACCCCAGCCTTTGTTTTGTTTCGGGTCGGTATTGCTGTCGACATATTGATCATCCAATTGGTTGTGGGCTGCCGTTCTAACCCCTTTCCAATGCCACATATCAATAAACTGCTCTTCACTTAAGGTGTACTTTCTCGCGGGATTTCCATCTTCTCGCCCTGCGTTCATACCATCCTTCGCACGGTGGCACGCTGCGTTACACCCTTTCTCAGCAAAATCATCAGCATTGATATTCCAGTACATTGCAAATTTATCTTCATAGTAAGTATTGTCATGCCCTGTGCTGTCTTTATTCATTAACTGTTTCCAACTTCCATCTTCCTGCCTTATCCAGGGGAAACGGTCGATACTTTTGGTAGGATCAGCATAAATAACAAGGAAATATACGTATTCATCATCGTAGAGTGACTTAAGCTCAACATTGGTTCTCTTAATCCCCTCGTAGCCATTATTCGGTTTGTACGGCAACTTATTAACTCTCACATTTATTGGTACTGCGCTATCCCAAGCAGCATCAACTTCACCATCAATGACAATCTCTGCTGTTGTCTTGTCACTCTCCAAAACCAACTCTTTTGCTAAAGCAATGTTAACCGGAGCTAATGCCACTGCCATTAAAGTACTCGCCGTTATCATGTTATATTTCACAAGCCACTCCTAAGTAATCCTCACTGCTGTTAGGAATAATCTTAGAAACAGTATGGTTATTTTTCAATTTCGCTAAATCGCTCTCCTGCTCAACGCATTGAGCCCAGTCCCCTTGTTCTCGTCATTTCCGTTATCTTCATTGGGTCACTTTTAGAACCAATCATTTTCATTAACTCCATTTATTATTCAATAACAAGTGTGTAACATTAATAACTCTAGCTTAGATTGAAATCCATTAATCTTCGCGGTAGCAAGCACTTACCTCTGTACTCAATATGACAATAACAAGGTCCCTTTGGCATCGATAATGCCAAACCCAATCAAACAGGACTCATGCCATGATTATTTCAGCCTCAACCGATTACCGCGCCGCGGCAAAAGCAAAACTTCCCCCGTTTTTGTTTCATTACATCGATGGTGGCTCCTATAACGAGCAGACTCTCAAACGCAATACCGCAGATCTCTCTAATATCGCATTGCGCCAGCGCGTACTGAAAAACATGGCGGATCTAAGCTTAGAAACAGAATTGTTTGGTGAAAAGTTAGCAATGCCAATCGCTTTAGCTCCGGTTGGGCTTACCGGCATGTATGCTCGTCGTGGTGAGGTGCAAGCGGCAAAAGCCGCAGAAAAAAAAGGCATTCCATTCACCATGTCGACGGTTTCGGTATGCCCTATTGAAGAAGTGGCGCCGGCGATTGAGCGACCGATGTGGTTCCAGCTTTACGTTCTGAAAGATCGTGGTTTTATGCGCAACGTTTTAGAACGCGCAAAAGCGGCAGGCGTGACCACCTTAGTGTTTACTGTTGATATGCCGGTACCCGGAGCTCGCTATCGAGACATGCACTCAGGAATGAGTGGTCCGAATGCCGCAATGCGCCGCGTAATGCAGTCGGTGTTGCACCCTAGCTGGGCTTTAGATGTAGGGGTGATGGGTAAACCTCACGATTTGGGTAATATTTCTACTTACCGCGGTGAACCAACCAAATTAGAAGACTATATTGGCTGGTTAGGATCTAACTTTGACCCTTCGATTTGTTGGAAAGACTTGGAGTGGATTCGTGATTTTTGGGACGGTCCTATGGTGATCAAAGGTATTTTAGATACGGAAGACGCTAAAGATGCCGTACGTTTTGGGGCTGATGGCATTATTGTGTCAAACCATGGTGGTCGCCAGCTTGATGGGGTACTTTCAACAGCCAAAGCGCTACCAAATATTGCCGATGCGGTTAAAGGAGATCTGAAGATTCTGGTTGATTCAGGTATCCGTACCGGGCTTGATGTGGTTCGCATGTTAGCTCTAGGCGCCGACTGTACCTTACTGGGTCGCTCGTTTGTTTATGCCTTAGCAGCGCAAGGGCAAGCCGGGGTTGAAAACCTGTTGGATCTGTACGACAAGGAAATGCGCGTCGCAATGACGCTGACTGGTGCAAAAACCATTGCCGATCTCGGACGTGATTCATTGGTGAAAATGGGCTAAGACAACAGAATAAAAAAGGCGAGCATGTATGCTCGCCTTTGTTGTTTATTTGCAGGTTTACTACCTAGCTTGCGCTGTTACTATTCGGCTGCTTAGCTAACTTCAGCTCTTGCTGATGAAGCATGTTATCAAGTTCATCGCGTCTTGCAGTGAAGCTTGCCATTTCTTTCTTCGACACCGAATTTGCCATTGGAATATTCGCTTTCATCGCATTAACCGGTCTACCACGGGCAATCAGTTCATAATGAATGTGCGGTCCCGTAACACGCCCAGTTTTACCCGATAAACCAATACGTTGTCCACGCGTGACCTTTTGCCCTTTGCGAACCAAAATCTTGCTTAGGTGTAGGTAACGGGTTTTGTAGGTACTGCCATGCTGAATAACCACATAATTCCCCGCATAAGGGTGGTTACGGGTCATAATTACCACACCATCACCAGTTGAAACAATCGGTGTACCAACAGGAACGGCCCAGTCTGTACCGTTGTGCGGAGAGACACGCCCTGTTACTGGGTGCTTACGATGTGCATTGAAGTGAGAGCTTAAGCGGTACTTACCTTTAATTGGCTCTCGCTGGAATGCTCGTTGAAGGCTTTCACCGTTTTTATCGTAGTATTGACCATCTGAGTGGAGGTAAGCCGTAAACTCACCGCCACGGTTGAAAATCTTAATCGCTTGAATTTCACGATTGCCGGTTAACTGATCATCGACATACTGGCGAGACTGCACGACTTCAAACTTGTCGCCCGCACGTAGGTCGCGTGAGAAGTTAATTTTATCTTTGAGTAAGCTAACTATCTGCTCAACTTCTGTAATACCTAAACCTAAGCGATTTACTGATGTAGAGAAACTACCGTTGATCTCGCCCACCATAGCGTACTCTTTCCATACACCAGGAATTTTCACATCAGTAAATGAGTAGTCATCATCAGAATTTCGCGTATACACAGCGCGCTCAACTAAGCTGAACTCTAGCTCCATTTTGCTTAACGTATTGGTGTTTTCATCACGCCAAAATCGAAGGGTATTTCCCGGCTTTATGGTATCTAATGCAAGATAGTTCAAATCAGTTTCCATGATTTTCATCAGGTCACTGTAGCCAAAACCAAGTTGTTCGAAGATAGAGCTCAAGTTGTCACCAGTACGAATTTGATATTCGTAATCTGGCATGTCCGCACTCTCTATCGATTCGCTAAGTAGCTTGTTTACAAGCTGAGATTCAGGAATAGAGAGATCAATAGTGCGCATGGTTGGTGACTGGCTGCCAATTGACGCCATGACGATAACCGCCATGATAGGCAAACTCAAAAGCATCAGTTTTTTACGTTTCGACATTTCGGAAACGCGTGCTTTTACTGTTGTTACTGGCACAATTTGACCTTATAAAATTCGTATTTCTTATCGATATTAAACGTGTAGAAGGGTATCCCCACACTTAAAAAACGGCTATAAGATTACGTATTTATTACCTATTTGTCACGCCATCAACGCCACTTTGCGATCAAAAAAGGCGCTATACGGGTCTAAATCATCTTTGAATATCAATCAGTTACGTTACAAAACAACGAGTTAGGCAACGTAACTGTATCTATCTATAACATCCTACGGCACTAATTGGGACATAATGTGGACAACGGATTTAGCTCCATAGCCTCATTTAAGTAATCTGGTGCAAGATGAGCATAAGTCATTGTTTGCAAAACTGATGCATGACCCAATATTCTCTGTAGCGTCAAAATATTACCTCCATTCATTATGAAGTGGCTGGCAAAAGTATGCCTCAAAACATGCACCGCTTGTCCTTTTGGAAGCTCAAAATTAAGGCTTTTAAATACATTATAGAAATCAATGTATCTAGCTTTGAACAGCTTCCCACTCTTCCCTGTATATATCTCATCAAATAGCGATTGCCTTATTGGTACTGTTCTATTTTTACCATTTTTGGTATCGATAAATATAACCTTACCAGCAACTAGATTTGAACTCCTCAGGTTGGCAATCTCACCCCATCGACCGCCAGTAGCTAAGCTAAGTTTAGCGATCTTAAGTGCATCCCCCTCAAGAGACTCAAGCAATAACTTTATATCATCAATGCTCAAAAAGCCCATTTCACCAGCGGCCACTTTTAGCCGAGAAATCCCTTTAAGTGGATGGTCACCATTAAACATGCCCAATCTAATCAATACAGTAAACACGCCGCTTAACCTTGTGTGATTCCTATTGATGGTAACTGGGACATTTCCCTTGGCTAACATATTTGTTCGATAGTCTGAAAATAGATTTTTGGTGATCTGGTACGCTTTAGGTTTACCGAGATCTTTATCTATTTTTTGGAGGTGCATTACATCCTTACTTCCGCCTTTTAATTGCTGTCCGTGGTGCTTGTACCATAGATCAATCAATTCAGATAAGGGTCTCTTATCTGTTGCGGGCTCTATCCAGCCCTTCAGGCTCTTAGTAGTAATTAACCAACGCTCGTATTGAACAGCTTCAGCTTTGGTTTTGAATTTTTTTCTATACCGTTTACCACTTCGCCCTTGCGGACGACAATCGACCTCATAACCGTTAGGAATTGATTTAATAGACATTTACATGCCCTCCCCAACGATAAAAAACTATAGCTAAAGTTACTAAGCCTCTTTCTGAATGTCGTTCTCTCCAGTTGTTAACCCGCACAGCTCTTGAGTTGAGAAGGCCGGGCAAACTTGTCCAGCATCTGG
>ERZ794982.272-NODE-272-length-10760-cov-4.197665_pt1 | contig 10760 bp, 4 predicted proteins | sample MGYA00433071_ERZ794982 | MGnify/ENA primary metagenome ERZ794982 (study PRJEB30140, sample SAMN00862574) | bioreactor metagenome | study: EMG produced TPA metagenomics assembly of the Bioreactor inoculated with sediment Metagenome (bioreactor metagenome)...
TTGATTGCAGAGAAACGGCTGATGTCAATTAACCCAACGATTAACTCTTGATGGTCTTCCAAATGTTGAATGAATTTTGTGCGGGTCATTAAGCCAGTAAAATCTTGCTCGTTTTTATATTTTAATAGCTCACTTTCGATGGATTTTCGATCGCTGAGGTCATCAAATATTGCAATGTAATTTTTTGTTACGCCATTTCTGTCTTGCACTAAGGAAATGGAGAGGTTTTCAGGGTAAACCGCGCCAGACTTAGTCTTATTCCATACTTCTCCAGACCAATAGTGGTTGCGCTGTATGGAGTCCCACATTGTTTTGTAGAATTTTCTATCATGAATATCGGAGCTAAATATGGCAGGTGATTTGCCCAATACTTCTCTTAGCCTATAACCTGTAATTTCTTCTGCTTGAGAGTTCATGTTGAGGATGAGATTGTTTTCATCTGTAACTACAACACCATTAGTTGAAAGCTCAATGATTTTCTGTGCGATAAGGTGGTCGCTTTCCAATTGCCAAAAGTCGGTTATGTCCTTTATGTTTCCTTCAATTCGACGTAATTTACTTTGTTCGTTGTAATGTTTAGAGTAGGTAATTTCAAGTTCCAAACCACAGTTTGATTGCTCTTGGTGAACGGTGATTTTTCTGATTTTATTGTGGGGCATCGCACAAGAGGTGAACTGCGTAAAACGTTCTTCACATTTGAAAATATACCGGGTAAAAAACTCTTCGAATGTCAGATCTGCGGGGGCGGAAATGTTGAACATTGCACTTAAATTACTGGATACACTGAATTGATGTGACTCAACATCCCAAATCCACGAGCACGATTGAGTGATTTGCTCAGAACGTTCAAATTGCGCTAGTAATCGATTTTTCTCTTTTGAAAGGCGTTGTTGAATGATGGTTTTGCCGATTAGGAAACCCACCGTTAGTAACCAGTCCTTATCAAGCGGTTTGTCTATTATTGGTTGTGAGAAAAGTAGAGCCAAAACACCGACAATTCTTCCGTCTTTAATTTGTAACGGGATCCCTATGTAGCTTTCCGCATTTAGGTGTTGAAGTGCGATGTCTTCTGGGAACTGCTGTTGAATGTTTGCCGGATAACGACAAATGCTTCGGTCTTCAAGTACCCGTTCGCAAGGAGTGCCAAATAAGTCATATGAGAAATTCTCACTCAGTTCGCCGTGCGCGAGGTAGGTCGTGGTGTGAGCTATTTTTGTTTTTAAATCATATTCGGCAACAAGACAATGCTCTGGTTGATAGCGCGCAAAGATCTCTTTTAAACAATGTTCATAGATTTCTTGTTCATTCTGAGCATAAATGACTTGCTTGATGAGGGCTTCCATAGATATGTAGCATTCCCCTGTAATTATTAAAATTGGTGGCGCACGGTGCAATCATAGCCAAGTTATCAGCTTTGATATTGATTGTATATTATTTGTATCAAAACGTGATGTTGATTAACGAAATGGCTCACAGAAGCATTAAAAATGGCACCAAGGTTCAGCAAATTACTTTATGTTGCTTAAAGGTTTAGAAGTGAAATGTGATCTTTTTTAGCACGCAATCAGAGCTATCGCCCCAACGTCTTCAAAGTGTGGCAAATAAAGCTTTCTATTCATCTCTTATGTAGAGAATTGTAGACATCCCGATGCTGTAGGAATAGAATTTTAAGGCATTACTTATTGCAAAAATACTGCTGATCTCTCTCACTAGAGGTATCAGGATCATGTAGCATATAAATCCAATCAATTTAACAATTTAACCATGCACGCTCGTAAGATTATGGTTAAGCGAACGTAGATAGCAACGGATTAGAATTGACTGGATTTAGTGTTGATATATACGTAGGAGTAGACAGCCAGAATGTCGAACAATTTTAAAGTTGCAGTGGCTAAGTTTCGTTCTTTTTCACGGGCTGTTCGTTGGAGCACGTACGCGTTAAGTGCATATCTTTTTTATGCCGCTTTACTTGGGTTACTTGTACCTTATATCGCTAAGCAACAAATTCCTGAGCAAGTTTCAAAGCTGACTGAACGCCCAGTAACGTTGACAGACGTTACCATTAACCCTTTTACTCTCCAGTTTGATGTACATCAGTTTGCTATTTTAGAACAAGAAAAGCCGTTCGTTAGTTTTGAAAATGCCAGCATTAAGCTGAGTTTTTGGCAATCAATTTTTAATGGGGCATTGTCGGTTGAGTACATCAACCTTGATAAGCCATATATTAATCTTGAACGCTTAAACAATAACGATGAGCTACTGTTTAACTTTAGTGACATTCTAGAAGCCGTCGCTCGTAATACCACTTCGGTGGAGCAACCTGAGCCTAAAACTGATGACGTTGTTGATAGGCACGCGCCATTGTTCCCTGTAGTGATTAAGCAAACAGCATTAACGCAAGGTGATATTCGTTTCTTAGATGGTGTAACAGGGACTCAACTCGATTACCCCAATATTAATATCACATTGGGTGAGTTTTCTACTCAAAGCTTACTTATTGATGTTGAACAAAAAAATCAATATAAACTGCATATTACCGATGCGGATAGCGCGACGGTTGAACTTACTGGACAAGTGCAATTAAAACCACTTCAAGTTGTAGGTTCAGTTGATGTTAAGAAAGTTCAATTACCTCGTTTATGGGGATTTATCGCTAAAGATATCACTGCCAAACTTACGTCGGGCGATGTGAGTTTTTCATCAAACTACCAAATTGTACAAACTATCGGTGAGACGGTTGCAGACGATGCCATGAGTATCTCAACCTCTAACGGGCAATTTGCGGTTCATGAGCTAAATTTCGATGCAGGTGAAAAATCGATAGTTTCATTGCCGAATTTCTCAGTTAATGATATTGCGACAAATGTCGATAGCCAAACTATCAACATTGCTTCAATTACTTCTCAAGGGCTTAATGTATCGGCTAAAGTGGATAGTGAAGGCGCAGATCTTGTCGCATTATTCACGCCTAAATCGCTTACCCAAGAATCACAACCACACTCTGAAGGTTCTCCATCTTCAGATGTTGGAAATACAACGCCGCAGTCGGGTGCAGATTCAGAGCTGAATGCAGTTAGCTCTGAAGAGGGTAAAGCACCATCATGGTTGGTGACTCTTAATGGTATTGAGCTAAAAGATTATCAATTAAACGTTGAAGAAAAGGTCGTTACCAAAAAAGCAAATCAATGGCTAATCTCACCAATCAATATCACCACTAAGCAAATCGTGAGTGATTTTTCTAAGCCGATTGAGTTTGCTCTCGCAACCTCTGTGAATGGTAAAGGCGATATCAGCGTCAAAGGGCAGGCAGATGCTAAACAACAAGCTGTACTTGCCGATATTGCAGTGAAGTCACTGAAACTGGCGCAATTCCAACCTTATTTAGCTACAGCGGTGAATGCGACTCTAACGAATGGTGAAATGAGCACTCAACTAAAGCTCGATGCAAACGCTGCGGGTAAAGTGACAGTTAGTGGTGGAGCTCAAGTGAATCAGCTTTCAATTCGTGATAACAAACTAAGAAAGCCTTTCGTGAAATGGCGCTCGCTAGCTGTGAACAAATTTAATTTTGATTTACAGAAATCGAAGCTTGATATTGATACTTTGAGCTTGAGCCAACCTTATGCGCGAGTGGTGATCAATAAAGATCGTAGTACCAATATTGGCGATCTTATCGTGGCTCAGCCGAGTAACAAGAAAGCAACCCGTAAGAGTAAGCCTGCGAATAAGCAAGATAAACCATTTGCATTAAGTGTTCGAAAAATCGCCTTTAATAATGGTTCGGCTTTCTTTGCTGATAACTCTTTAACGCCAAACTTTTCATCTGGCATTGAACAGTTGAAAGGAAACATCGGCCATGTGTCGAGTGTTCCAGGAACAAAAGCAAGTGTTGATATCAGCGGTAACATTGACCGATATGCACCAGTTAAAGTGAAAGGTGAGATCAACCCATTATTGGATCAACCGTACTTGGACTTGGATGTTATATTTCAAAGTGTAGAGTTAACCACGGTAAACCCTTATTCAGGCACGTATGCAGGGCATTACATTGATAGAGGTCAGCTATCGCTTTCGCTAAATTATCAATTAGAAAATAACCAGTTGAAAGGCTCTAACCATGTGGTGATTGACCAACTTCAATTGGGTAAAGCCAGCGAGAGTGATTTGGCTACAGATTTGCCGATCTCTTTAGCGATTGCTCTATTGCAAGACAGTGATGGCGTGATTGACCTTGGCGTAGAAGTGTCGGGTGATGTGGATGACCCTGAATTCAGCTTAGGTGCTGTTATTTGGAGTACTATTTCTAACATCATCACCAAAGCGGTTACCGCACCTTTCTCGTTTATTGCAGGTCTTGCTGACTCAGACGATGAGCTTAATGTTATTGAGTTTGAGTTTGGTGCCAATACGCTGACAACTGATGAACAAGAAAAGCTACAAACGCTCGGTTCGGCATTAGAAACCCGTCCAAAACTGACCCTAACCGTTGATGGTTCTGTGGATGCAGTTCAAGATAGCAAAGCTTTGGCCTTGCAGCAGCTTAATCAGTTATTGGCTGAAACAGCGAAAACACCAGTAGCACAGCTTCCTGTTAACCTAAGCGCGAGTACCATGCCAACGTCAGGATTGTTATCTGAGGCTCTGCAAGCTGTTTATCAAGCGGAGTTTGGTGAAGATGCCGATACAGTTCGAGACACAATTGAAGATGAATTGGATGAGAAAGGCCAAGAATATACAGACAGTGAACTCGATCAGCGTTGGCATATAGCACTCTATAACTTGGTGCTAAATAAGCAAGAAGTTGATAAAGGGCAATTAGGTCACCTTGCTCAACAGCGCGCTCAAGCCGTTAAAGCGTATTTAGTTGATACGGTCAAAGTAGACGCATCACGCGTATTCTTACTTGATAGTCGATTTGATATCGAGCAAGACTCAAGCAGTGTTCTACTCTCGTTAGAAGCGAAGTAATAAGATTTACCCTGTCAGCTCTTGATCATTAAGGGATCTGGCAGGGGAACTGCGCTATCGTTTTTACAGTAACTCTCTTATTTAAAGCTTAATGCGAAGCCCTTCTCTTTTTGTACTGTTACGCAATTCTCATTTTTAACCTTTAACTTATTGACTTAAAACGTGTCTGAATTGCTATGTACGATGTAGAGTAGCCAATCAGATGGATTCGTTGCGTTTCTAGTTTACTCACAATGATTGCGATTACTTTTCTTACTTCTTAGGTGATTATGAAACTTACAGCTTTAGTGGATAACTCACGGTTAGCAGATAGGCAGGACTTAGGAGTAGAACGAGGGTTGTCTTTGCATATGGAGACGATGGGGAAAAGCATTCTGTTCGATACTGGCAGTAGTGAGCTTTTTTGTGACAACGCAACGTTATTAGATGTTCGCCTTGAAGACGTAGATGCCGCAGTGATATCTCATCGCCACCACGACCATTGCAATGGCACAGTGCATTTTATGGATTGTAATTGTAAAGCCCCAATTTATTTTAAACAGTGCGAAGATAACCAATATCACTTTAAGGCTTTCGGTTTAAAACGCGATATTGGCATTGATAAAACACTATTGGGTCAAGTGAGTGACCGTTTGGTGTTAGTTAACGGAACGACTGAAATTTGTCCAAATATATTCATCGTGACTGATATAAGTAAACGGTTTACTCAGCCGAAAGGCAATAAGTACCTGTTTGCTTATTCAGAAAACGGTTATAAACCAGATAGCTTTGACCATGAGCTGATGCTAGTAGTTAAAGAAAGTGACGGTCTTATTGTGTTTACTGGCTGTGCCCATAGTGGCGTGTTGAATATGGTTGAAACGGCAATTGAACTCTTCCCCAATATGAGAATAAAAGCAGTTGTTGGCGGCTTCCATTTGGTGGGTTTACCGCTATTTAATAGTATTGGTGGTACTGAGATGGAAATAAAGCAACTCGCTCAAACGCTACTAGAGTATCCAATTGACAAACTGTATACCGGTCACTGCACAGGAATGAAAGCCTATGGTTTGCTTAAACAAGTTCTGGGTGATCGTTTAGAACATTTGCCTACCGGGCGTAGTGTTGAGTTTTAATCGTATTAACGCGAGCAATGGGTGATTTGTCGTTGAGTGTAAGGTTAATAATAAAGGAATTATTATGCTAGGGAAGCACCAAAAACCATATGAGAATTTTTATCATTCAACTCATGTGAATGAACATTTAGATAGTAAAACAGAACTATTAGTGGGTTTGTCGGCGGCAATGGCGATGAATTGCTTGCCCTGTACTCGGTATTATCTGCTCCAAGCACGCAAAGCGGGCATAACGAAGGGCGAGATATCCGATGTTACCGCTAAGGTAATGGCTGTTTCTGCTGGTCAAAAAAAGCTGCAAATGCAAGAAGTGCTGCAAAAATACAGCATAGACCTCGATGACTTTGAGTAACAGTACCGCTAGGTAGCGGACGTTGCGAGCAAAAGTATAACAAAAGCACTCAACGACGAAATGACACCGAACTGTTGCTAATTAGTGGTGACAAAGGATAATGTCTCGCTCTTTCACCTTCAGAGTGCTTTTGATAATGCGCCTAGATAAATTTGTCTGTAAAAGTACCGAGTTGAGTAAAACAGAAGCAACTCAACGAATTCGCTCAGGAGAGGTGAGTGTCAATGGATCTATTGTCACTAATGAAGCTGAGCAGGTGCATGAAAATAATACGATAACAATTGACGGTACCAAATTAGAACCGCGTGAATTTCGCTATGTGTTAATGCATAAACCTGCCGGTACGATTTGCTCCAATAAAGATGAATTATATCCCTCACTGTTCAATTATTTAGATATTGAAAATGTCTCTGAATTACATATTGCAGGTCGTTTAGATGCTGACACAACGGGTATGGTATTGATTACTGATGATGGTCGCTGGTCGTTTAATATCACTAGACCGAACCAAAAATGCTGTAAGGTCTATCGTGTGGGTCTGTCACGAGAAATCGCAAAGGATGTCGCGGCAAAGTTTCAACAAGGGATAAAATTGCAAGGTGAGCAGCAATTGACGGCACCTGCTATTTTAGAGGTTATCAGTGCGAAAGAAGTACTGTTAACTATAACTGAAGGCAGATTTCATCAGGTTAAGCGCATGTTTGCTGCTGTGGGCAATCGCGTGGTTTCGCTTCATCGAGAAGCGATTGGCGATGTGACCCTCGATCTAGACGTTGGACAGTGGCGTTATTTAACCAGCAACGAAATCCAGTCGTTTAACAAATAAAATCCATTAAGTGATGAATGTGAAAAGGGCGGTAATCAATTACAGATTTCCGCCCTTTGTTTTTTATGGTTGGAGAACTAACGCCTAAGAGCTCCCTGCTTCACATAGCTCTATTTTAACCGCGGCCACTTTGAACTCCGGAATTTTCGCATGTGGATCGGTTGCCGTTGTGGTTAAACGGTTGACCGGTGATTCTACAAAGTGGAATGGGATGAACACCACACCTTGTTGCATTCTTTTGGTGACGAATGCATCAATTTCAATACAGCCTCGGCGAGTTGACACTTGGAGTCGTTGACCATTACTAATACCTAACGCTTCAGCATCTTCGACGCTAATCATCGCTCTTGGTCCGGCTAAGTTATCTAGTCCCTTCGTTTTTCGCGTCATCGTGCCAGTGTGGAATTGCTCCAATACTCGCCCTGTGGTGAGCACTAGAGGATATTCTTCATCTGGCAGCTCTGCCGCGTAGCGGAATGGGACACCAACCATCTGCCCTTTACCTCGGGTAAACTGGGTTTGGTGCATGATACGTGTGCCATTCGGGTTATTCTTGTTACTTGGCCACTGTACGCCCTCAGGCGTGATGTTTTCCCAGCGCAGTCCCACATATTGTGGCGTTACGCGGGCAATTTCACTGGTGATGTCTGCGACGGTTTGGTAGTGCCAATCACTGCCCATTGCATTGGCGATATCTTGAATGATTTGCCAATCTTCTTTTGCCTCACCAGGAGCGTTTACCACCTTATTAACACGCTGTACGCGACGTTCGGTATTGGTGAAATGTCCTGATTTCTCAGCAAATGAGCAAGACGGCAGTACTACATCTGCGTACTGCGCTGTTTCAGTTAAGAAGATGTCTTGAACCACTAAAAAGTCCAAGGTTTCCAGACCTTCAATTACATGCGCTTGATTAGGATCACTAAGCACGGGGTTTTCCCCCATGATATACAGACCGCGTACGTCACGATGGCAAGCGGCATCAATGATTTCAGTCAGTGTTAAGCCTTGTTCTGCTGGTAAGTCAGGTGCATTCCACTCAATTGCAAATTTCTGGCGAACGATAGGGTTGTAGACCTTTTGGTAACCAGGGTAGCTGTTTGGAAGCGCGCCCATGTCACAAGCACCTTGCACATTAGATTGACCACGCAGCGGGTTAATACCGCCACCTTCTATACCAATGTTACCGCACAACAATTGCAGGTTAGCAATAGAGCGAACGTTGTCGTGTCCAGTTGTGTGCTGAGTGATCCCCATTGAGTAGTAAACAGCAGTGCGCTTGGCTGTACCAATCATGCGTGCCATGGCGAAAATATCTTCCGCTTTCACGCCAGTAACAAGCTCGACTTTATCTAAGCTGTAAGCTGGGGACATTACTTCTTGCAGTAAGGTATCAAACCCATCAACACGTTCTTCGATATATTCTTGATCGTACCAGCCATTTTTGATGATTTGCTGCATTATGCCGTTTAATAGCATCACATCCGTTCCGGGACGGTGAGCTAAGTAGAGCTCGGCATGATCGGCAATATCAACCCGTTTAGGGTCGGCAACAACCAGACGTGCCCCGTGATGACGAATCGCCTGCTTAATGTGTGACGCGATAATGGGGTGAGCAGAGGTGGTATCTGATCCAATAATGAAGATCACATCAGAGTGCTTAATGCTTGGGATATCGTTAGTCATCGCGCCGCTACCGAGCGAGGCTTCTAGCCCGGTCACACTGGAGGCATGGCATAAACGCGCGCAGTGATCGACGTTGTTGGTGCCCAATTCCCGACGAATAAATTTCTGGAAAGCGTAATTGTCTTCGTTGGTTGTTTTTGCAGAAGAGAAACCAGCGAGTGCATTGCTACCGAAATCTTGTTTGATACCAGCAAACTTAGACGCAATTAATTGAATAGCCTCTTCCCAACTTGCTGGTTGCAACCAGCCATCTTTTCGAATCAGAGGGGTAGTTAATCGCTCGTCGCTAGCAATAAAGTCAAAACCAAAGCGTCCTTTCACACACAACATGCCTTGATTAACAGGAGAATCGCCGCCTTTAACATGACGGACAGTGTTTGTAGCCTCATCAACCAGCATGGTCAACTTACAACCGACACCACAATAAGTACAAATCGTATCGACCGCTTTCAACGACTCGCTGCGACCTTGTGAACGATCTCGGCTATCGACCATCGCGCCGGTAGGGCATGCTTGGACACAAGCACCACATTGCACGCAGTTTGAATCACCCATCAAAGTGAAACAATCAGGTTTTGTCCCTTTGTTCTGAGAACTAAAACGTGGACGATCGTCTGGTCGTAGCGCTGGGCGACCTTTCATATCGTAAGTAAAGCTTAATACGCCATGCACTGCTTGTTCGCGACAAGCTTGGATACATTGCCCACAACTGATACAGCGGTTAGCATCAAACTCGATGAACTCAGAACTACGGTCCACTTCGAATTTGTGGCGAGGATCTTTTGCACGTAAGCTAATCCAATCTTGATGATCGATCACGCTCGCAGACGTGATTTTTAATGAAGAATCAAATTGCTGTTCAGCTTGGTATTCAGTTGAGTAATCACGCAGTGAACAATCGGTATTTGCTTGGCAACCACATTCTAAACAACGTGCAGCTTCCTTCATTGCTTCTTCGTTATCAAAGCCCAGTTCTACTTCAGCAAAGCTTTGTTCACGTTGTGCGGGTGTCAGCTCAGGCATGATAGAGCGAGTGACTTTGAGGATATTTTCAAAATGAAGAGGGTCGACTTGTGCCAGCTTTTTCTCTTTGCGTGAATTAAACGCGGGTTTTGGCATTGCAGCCATATCACCGTTAAGGAATAGGTCAATGGCTTTAGCGGCTACGCGACCATCGCCAACGGCTTCTACTGCAGTTGCTGGACCGCGGCGAAAATCGCCAATACTAAAAATGTTTCCGGTGCCAGTGTGCATGGTTTGTTGATCAGAGTCTGACGTATTCCAACGAGTAAGCGGAATCGACAAGGCATCATTGTCTAAAAAACTTAAGTCGGGCTTTTGTGACACTGCAGCAATTACGGTATCAAACTCTTCGTCAAAGAATTCGCCCGTCGCTTTAGGGCTGCGCCTTCCAGATGAATCGGGTGCACCCAATGCCATTCGTTCAAGCCGAATAGCACTGACTCGACCATCATCATCGGCGATGTTTTCTGCTGGGTTAGTTAAAAAGTGGAACTTCACCCCTTCGTGTTCAGCTTCGACGATTTCATAGTCTTCCGCTGGCATCTCGTCACGAGTACGGCGGTAAATCAAAGTGGTGTCAGCACCAGTACGGCGAGCGGTTCGTGCGCAGTCAATCGCAGTATTACCTCCCCCAATAACGGCTACTTTTTTGCCTGTGGTGAAGTTGTGTTCGGTGACGTAGTCTTTGAGGTAATCAACACCCAAATAGCACCCAGTTAAATCGCTGCCTGGATAATTCATTTCAACAGCAAGCGAGGCTCCGACGGCTAGGCAAACAGCATCGTACTCG
>ERZ794982.273-NODE-273-length-10758-cov-4.095581_pt1 | contig 10758 bp, 11 predicted proteins | sample MGYA00433071_ERZ794982 | MGnify/ENA primary metagenome ERZ794982 (study PRJEB30140, sample SAMN00862574) | bioreactor metagenome | study: EMG produced TPA metagenomics assembly of the Bioreactor inoculated with sediment Metagenome (bioreactor metagenome)...
GCCGACGTTGAAAAGACCGGCCCCCCCCAGAGGGTTGCGGGCAAATAAGCGGGGACAACATGCAAGATACGCGCCATTAATCTATCTCTTCGTTACGGGACGGTGACGGGTTGTTCACAACCCCTTTGCCAACTGGAAAAGAGACCAGCCCAAGCCGGCGCCAAGCAATAGCTGCAAGGGCAGCCTTCCAAAAGAACGTGGCGAAAATACTGGCAACAGCCGCCCCGGCGATGCCATAGGATGGGATGAGCAGATAGTTCAGGACAACATTTATGAACGCCGCCCCTGAAACCAGCCAAAATATGAGACTTTCCCATCCCAGCATTTTCGAAAGCTGGGTAATGGTTCCGAAACTAGCCTGAACCATTACCCCAATAAGAAGGATCGAAAGAGCGCTGACTGCCGGAAGATAGTCTTTACCGAAGGTCATCCCAATAATGGTCTCTCCAAAAAAGATCAGGATTAGTCCGAGTGGTAATGCCAACAAAAATACCACCCGTGCCGCAGACGTTAAGATGCGCTGAACCGAAATCATATCCTTTTTGCGGTAGGCGCGCGCAATCGAGGGGCCGCTCACCATCATGACCGCTTGCTGCGCAATCAGCGCAAGGTTCGCCCATTGCAGCGCCACCTGATAATATCCGACTTCTTCAGGAGACCTTATAACACGCAGCATCATGATGTCGGTTTTGCCAATGATCAATTGCATCCCAGCGACCATGGTCAGCGGGGCAATGCTCTTTAAAATCGGGCGCGCGGCGTAGGTAGGGGTTACGCCAGACGTCTTTGGTGCCAAGATCCGGTGCAAGATAAATAACGATATCAGCATCGCCATACCAGCGCCGCAGGCATGCATCAACATGGCACTGGCGGCATCAAGGGGCTGACCGAATGGGAAGACAAGCACAGCAACAAAAACAAGAAATAAGATGGGACGAAACAGAGTTTCGACGACCTGACCGAGCAGCAGACGTTTGAGCCCCCGAATGCTAGCCCCAGTCACAGTGACCAAGATAAAGGCCGGCATCAACAGAGCTGACCACAAGATGGCGCTGCTTTCTGCTTGGCTTAGCCGGTCAGCCAGAAAGACCCAATAAATGGCAAAAACAGCAACCCCTGCCACAAGGCAGTATCCTAAGATCAGCCACCGAGTGAAAGTTACAATCCCCAGCGCCCCGGCCCAGTCCTTATCAACAATACGAAAGGAAATTTCCCGTACGTTAATCAACGCCATTCCCGCCTGACCGGGAAGCGCCACCAAGCTCATGATTGCAAATGAAAATATATAGATCCCGTATTGTTCCGGGCCCATGATCCGCGCCAAAATCAAGGCCGTGGTTAGATTCACCACCAGCAAAGTTATGCGCACCCCCATAGCCCTAGCTACATTGGCTATGAAGCTGTTCTTTTTCTTGGGGGGGGGGGCAGAGCGTCACCTGGGGACGTCATAGTCAAACAACTCTAGATCTACAGCGTGGATATCTTTCGACGATCATACGGGCGCGGCTATAAGGATCGCGCATTTCATGTATATTTCTGTGTGTGTGCGGTCACACTATCAGGCACTGTACGCGGCGCCATTTCATAATCAAAATAGGCCAACGCCGGAGCCAGATAGGGTTCGATTTCTGCGATTTCGGCAGGGTCGCGTTGCTTCCAATTATCCAAACGGCCCGGATCTAGCTTGTCTTCCAACCATGTCGCACTGCGGTCCCCACCATCATGACCTAGAAAATCAAACAGTTCTTCGGCTGTTTTCCGGGGGTTTCGCAGCAGGGTTTCAAACCGAACCTCGTGATAGCGGTCAGGCCCCAATGCACGCCCTTCAATCGCGGCAAAGGTCGCGACTTCACGCCATTGCACCGCGCGGGCAATGCGGGCACCATGTCTTTGTTCGATCTCACGCAGCCCAGCAACACGTTCACCCGATAATGTCATGCGCCCCAAGAAAATACGGCTTGCAAGGGCGGGCAGGTTATCGGCCAAAAATGCCGGGATGCGATCATTTGGCAGGTTCCCCAGCCCCCGCATGCGGCGAATTCGGCGGATATAGCGCGTCAACATTCCGGGGCGATTGCCATCATTTAGCAGCCCCTCTTCATCCCAAAGCGCCGAGCGTGACAACACATTTGCTCGGCCATCGCGCACGATATTAACGATTTTTGCCTCTGGGAAAATCTGGGTGACAAAGTTCAGCCGCAGGGCATTGCCCGGCGTTTTATCGATTAAGATGCCAGCATGCGTTTCAGACATCTTCGCAAAATGACGATGAATATAGGCTGACACGGCATCGCTCGCCTCATCTGGAAGGCGCCGATCCGTGGCCCGGTGGCGTTGCTGGTAGTTCCATATGTAACGATTTTCAGAAAGATCTGAGAAGCCACCTGCATGTTCGAGCATCCGTGAAAGCAGGTTGGTCCCCGAACGTCCCGCGCCCACGATAAATAACATTTCGGGCATCTTCGTCATTTAATACATTCTCACGGAAATTAAAAAATATACCGTTTCTCTAGAGGAATTGCAGGAAAGCGCCAAGCCTGTAGTGAAGCGGCCTTAAACTAAATAGTTATGTGGGGCACCGTGGGTGCCTCGTGCAGCCCTGAGAGGCGGCTGCGAAATTTCAGATCAGCATTCGGCAACCCTGCCCCATGTCATGCCGACCATCTTCTGCGCAACATTCTGCTGAATGCCCAGCCCCGATCCCATGCGCAGCCCAAAACCAGTGCGAAACTGAAGGTCTTATTGAAGGTTTCCGAGATTGGGTGTTCGTAAGGGGGCTCTCAACGGACACCTTGCAAGCGATCATCGACGCTCAGTTTTTATGGGCGAAATCTAATCTCTTTTAGGTGGTCCGATAAGCGTATCAGAGATCGAACCTTATACGTTACACTGCATGGTGCTGCCGCCGGGATCATCGGCATTTCTAGGCATAAGGAAGCACATGCAGACACCTGGCGGGTAAAATGCGCCACACGCCGCGAACAAATCTGGCGTGATATGTCCGGCTTGTGAAGGACAAACCCTTACCGCCTCAGGTCCATGACAGCAGGATATATTATTCCTGCGGCAATACGAGCACCGTCAATAGATAAGTGATCATCGTCATAATATAAAGATCGTCCATCGACGAAAGCGACGCACCGCCCGGTGCCCGCATCGCAAAACCCATCCTGAACATTAGCAACTCTTACATGGTCTACTTCTCTTTCTATTCTATCAAATAGATCTCTAATAGGCTTGGATCGTTTCAAGTAATTATCGTAGCTCGATGAAACATTGGTGTTACTATCATTATTAAACATAGTGCGCTTTGCAGCAGTGAACAAAACGTTCCAACCATTTTCAGGTATCGGGCTTACTAAAACCAATTTAAAATCATGTGATAGGCTGATTATACGGCGCTCAAGCTCTGATATAACTCTACTTCTACGATCATCACTATCTAAGCGTGACCGAGACACACTTTCAATATCAAGAATAATGTCTCTACCAGTTTCCTGGCCACCTTCTCCATTGTTGTATCGCTTTCCTGAATAGTATAATGGAAACCGAGCCGTTAAAACAATTGTGTCAACACCAATATCTTGTGCATAGCTGAGTGCGTCCTCAACAAATTCTGAGCACCTATAATCCTGCCCGCGATCAAATCTACGAAAACCTAAAAGAGATACACAACCTGAGTATGTCGCAGTATACACACTAATTTTCTCTGCATTTAAGGCATCAATGACTTCTGAAGATATTGCCGCAGAGTGGCTGTCACCCAACAAAAGCACTTTCCCATTATCATTAGGGACTACGTTTTCGCATTTTTCTGAAGGGAATTGATAATTTTTTGCAAGGGAATAATCACATTTACGACTCTCCCGGTTATCGGTCTGGCTTAAGATTCGTATGATCTTATCATCAACTCTAGAGTTAAAACCTTGCTGCACATGACCCCACAAGCCAAAGCTCAGGAATGCTGCCAAACCCACGGCACTTAGAGTAAATATAGAGGATTGCTTCTTAAAGGCTGTATTTTTTCCAGCGCGAAACGGTTGCTCAACATACCTCCAGCTCAAGACAGCCAAACCCAAGGAAATAATTGCGAGGAGCACCATCAAATATGGGTTTGGTTCGTGTAGACTGCGAATACGTGCAAAAGCAAAGAGGGGTTGATGCCAGAGGTAGGCGCTATAGCTGATCAACCCCACACCAACGAATGCCTTAGTACTTAGAAATCTCGCCGTCATCGTCCCTTCTTTGGCAAAGAGAATAACAAACACAACACCTAATACGGGAAGAAGTGCGTATAGACTGGGAAATGGAGTGTTCTCATCATAAAAGAAGATGGAAAACACAATAAATACTAGACCTAACAGGGATAGAAATTCGTTTTTTTGAACACCCCTCTTCTGCACAATGAATGCGGCAATAGATCCTGCAAATAATTCCCATGCTCGTGCAGGAGCCAAGTAAAAATTAGCTGTAGGCGCGTTTCTCCAGCTCCATTCACTTAATAAAAGGCTGATAGATGCAAATATTACAATACTCCAAAACACTCGATTTCTACCAAACCTCCAAGCAAGAAGAAGGAATATTGGAAATAGAATGTAGTACTGCTCTTCCACTGCCAAGCTCCAAGTGTGGAGTAGAGGTTTTTCCTCTGACGCGGCACCAAAATAGTCATCTTCTTTCCAAAATAAAATATTTGAAACAAACAGACTTACGGCTACGAGGCTTTGGGAAAAGTCCTTCATTTGATTAGGAAGCATCCACATCCAAGCAAATGGTATGCAGCACAGCATCACAAAGAATAGAGCTGGCAATATTCTCCGCGCGCGTCTTTCGTAGAATTTTAATATGCTAAAATCACCACGTTCAATATCATTAATTAAAATCGTTGTAATCAAAAAGCCACTAATGACAAAGAAGATATCTACCCCAACAAAGCCTCCGCTAAAGGTTTGGAAGCCTGCGTGGAACAATATTACAGGGACGACCGCGACAGCTCTTAGCCCATCAATCTCAGAACGATATTTCACCTAGAATTAATCCCTCTCGCACGGCATAAAACCTTACGTGTAAATGACGGGCATCACATATTTTTGTCCCCAAAATCAAGCCTGCTTTCATGAACGGCATCTGTATGTGAACGCTTTGCATCGTGCCTTTCTAGTTTTGACCGGCTGCGGCTTTGAAAACGGACACGTCCCTACGGTCCCACGCCACAATCTTGCTTGCAGTGTGGCGTTCTCAGCCGAGACCGACCATCATTTTCTTACCACAAAGCACGGTCTGATGGCTTTTTGAACCATATCCACTGACCTGAGCCCGAAGTTCCCTCCAGCTTTGCGCGGAGTCCTTGGGGTTGAATCTTTGGCGTTACGCCGCCATCTTGTCCATTGCCTTTCTGTGCAAGAATTCCATCGGTGTCAGGTTGCCCAATGCTGAATGTGGTCTGCGCCAGTTGTAATCTTCCTGCCATTCTTCCAGCGTTTTGCGGGCATCGCGCAATGTGCCAAACAGCGTTTCATTGAGGCATTCATCTCGCAGCTTGCCGTTGAAGCTTTCGATGAACCCGTTTTGCTGAGGCTTTCCGGGTGCGATATAGTGCCAATCGATAGCCGTATCTTACACCCACTTGAGGATCGCGCGACTGGTAAACTCCGTGCCATTGTCCGACACAATCGTCTTTGGCATGCCGCGTTCAGCAATGACGCGATCCAGTTCACGGGCAACGCGTTGACCAGACAGCGATGTGTCCGCGATCAGCACCAGGTTCTCGCGGCTGAAGTCATCAACAACCGCCAAGATGCGGAAGCGACGCCCATCTGTCAGCGCATCTGACACAAAATCCAGCGCCCAACGCTGGTTTAGCCCAAACAAAACTTTGAGGGTCAGACATGCTTGGGTTGCCACGCTGCTTCACGGCTCAGTTGTAGTCTGAATAATTTGTGGTCTTGTATTTCGTCGGTGTCCAGCTGTCTTCACAATCTGAATCCCCTCAACCGATGCACGTAATGAAGTACATTTCGTGATTTGTGATAAAATAAATAACACTTATTGACATGATAAATATCATTATGCAACATACGTGAAAAACTAAATAACGCCACTGGACGCAATCACTAAATCACGACTGCCGGCACCGTCGCCACGGTCGATCGCATCAAATCCCATGCATTCACTGAGGAAAATATGACCCAGAAACTCAACACCCCCACCGGTTGCCTTCAGGCTCTCCGTACCTTCTCTCCAGAGGAATTAGAGGCAGAAATCAAAGAGCCCAAAAAGTTGCTTTTGGAGCAAACACAGTATCGTGGAAAGCACCTCGATACCTCTTGGGCACCGTTTGACCACATCAACACTAATGCCCGCATTGTGATCGTCGGCATTACACCGGGCCGACAGCAAATGGAAAACGCACTGCGCTCATGTCATGCCCAAATGAAAAGTGGGGCCTCTGATAAAGATGCTCTCAGGGAGGCCAAAACTTTTGCAAGTTTCTCCGGACCGATGCGAACCAACCTTGTAGAAATGCTCGACGAAATTGGTGTTTCTGAACTCCTCGGTCTCGAAAGTACATCTTTGCTTTGGGGGCAAGCATCCAATGTTGTGCAATTTACCTCGGCCTTGCGATATCCAGTCTTCGTTGATGGCAAGAACTACTCAGGGCAACCTTCAATGCTCAGCGTGCCCGCGCTTGGCGCTCAACTTGAACGTTGGATGGGGGCCGAGTTGCGAGCCCTTCCCAATGCGATCTATGTGCCATTGGGCCCTAAGGTTGGAGATGCTTTGGCATGGCTCGCTCCACGTGTCGGTGTTGCCGAAAAACAGATCCTGAACGGTTTGCCGCACCCCAGTGGCGCATCCGCTGAACGCATTGCTTACTGGCTTGGACGCAAACCCAGGGCCGCCTTGTCGGTGAAGACTAACCCCGAAAAACTCGACGCAGCCCGTACCGCGTTACTTTCGAAACTCGCAAGCATGGAGGTGTGAAAAATGGACAAGAAGCTTGCGAAAACTGATTTCACTGAACGTTACTACGACTATGTCGATACCTTTGAATTTGAGTTGGACCCAACGGAAACTCTCTCACCTCTAGTCGATAAGTTGGGCGGTCTCCTTGAAATGATTTTCGGAAAAGAACGCACAGCTCGAGGAATGAAGGAAATCCTCGAACCTATTGCGAACTCGGGATATACTTGGCGCGAAGATCTTTTGACGAGCTACTACTCAGAATTTCCATTTACAGAGATGCTTTGCGAAGTAGCTGCTTATGGCCGGTACGGAATCTTCATTAATGCCGAAAATGAAGAAAGCGAAGAGGGCATCGAGGGTAAACTCACCAAGATGGTTGAGACAGCGTCTGACTTCCTTGATCAATGCCCTCTTGACTTTTGGCTGGGGGACAACCGCCCACCAGAACTTGAAAATGCCATTCTCCTTGGGCGCGGGAGATGGAACCTAGATCACGGCAAGCCCATTGAAGTGCAAGCATTGGCACTTCTTGGGGGCGTTTCGCTGGGCCGCATGCGCAACATGATCTCTGGAAAATCGGCGGTGTTCCATGCAGAAAACGGTAGGATTCCTGCCCATGAAGCACTGGAGTGGCTTCATGATCGCGATGCCTTTTATCCATCAATCTGGCGAACGGCCCGCCCAAAACCAGACACCAATTGGGATGAGGTTGCGCAGCCCATTGAGGATCCAATCTTTGTGCCCGAAACCCGGGATGGGATGGTTTTTCACCCCGGATTAGTTCGAAATAACCACTACACTGTCGGCGCTAAGGGTGATGAAGTGCGGATCGAGAAATTCGAAGAAGCGCTGGCTTATTTAAGCCGAATGCCAACGCCGAGATGGCGGCAACCTGGAAAAGGAAAATCGCCATCTTGGAGCCTCGTCACTGGGGTTTCGTGGAAGCGCATGACAATGCCTGAACTTACATTGATAGCACGGTCCATGGAGGCAATGAATGCATTGGATTCCTGAACTCGCCAACGTGACCCGAGGTTAGCATTGCTCCCATTTGAAGGACGCAGCGACTTGCTGAGCTCTTTTCCAGACTGAACACATCAGTGGCACCTAATAAAACCGTGCCTGAAAGGTAAAAAATGACCCGTGATATAGAATACACGCAGTATTGCATCTCCCCCACTACAGATAAGGCAACTATCAACTTTGAAGGCGTGGAGCGTGCTTTTGCCAGCTCAGCGCGCGAGTGGGCTGAGCGCTGGACAGAGCTGACACTTTACCAAACGAAGGGTGGTAAGTTTGTTTTGGAACGTGTCGGATGTTCGGATCTTGAAGGGGAAATCGAGCGGCGTGACTACATGGTTTTCCGCAACCAGAAACGAATGATAGACCGCCTCGACTTCAGCAGTTTGGTTGAGGATATCTACTCTCAGATAGACGTCCAAGAAGCGCGTGTTTTATGAAGCGAATGGGTGTCTGAAAGCGTTCCCTTGCGGACACCCTACTTAAACCTGTCCGGAACTGAGCTTGACATAATTTAGGACATGCATACACTTTTGGACACCTATTTTGTAACAGAATTCCCATGTCCAGAACCTTTGCCTATGTCCGCGTCTCGACCATCGACCAAGAGACGCAGAACCAAGTCGCTGAAATCAAGGCTGCCGGCTTCAAGGTCGAACCGCACCGTATAATCGCCGAAACAATCTCAGGATCCGTGGCCATCGCGCTTCGACCAGAGTTTTCGCGCCTACTCGATAAGATGGAGCAAGGTGACGTTCTGATCGTCACAAAGCTGGATCGCTTGGGGCGCGACGCCATTGATGTCGCCAGCACCGTTTCCAAGCTCGAAGAGCTGGGTATTCGTGTGCATTGCCTTGCCCTGGGCGGTGTCGATCTCACCAGCTCAGCCGGAAAGCTCACTATGGGTGTGATCAACGCGGTGGCTCAGTTCGAGCGGGATCTACTGATCGAACGCACACACGCCGGGATCGCCCGGGCAAAATCCGAGGGCAAGCGCATGGGCAGGCCCCCTGCCCTGTCAGATGAAGAATACCAAGCAGTCCGAACACAACTTGTTGCCGGAAAATCGGTCGCTGCCTTAGCAAGGAAATTCGATGTAAGCAGACAAACCATCATGAGGATCCGTGATCAGAAACAATAGGCGCTATGGGTAATTGCCCGTCTGGAAAAATCACCGATTACATCATCGCGAACCACGGTCGCAAAACTTATGGGCGGCTAAGGTGATGGGGCAATATCAATTCACCGGAAAAACGCCCTTCCTTACGTGAGCGTCGAAGTGTTGCAGATCGAGTGATCAAGAAGATCAAAACCTTCGTTGAGGCGTTTACCGACGGCATGGCCTCAAATCGGGCAGTGTCCTCAATATAACCTTTAAAACCTCTATTAATGTGAAAACATTTTTAACACTAATAACCGTTTTAAATTATCTAACTATCACTTTTGGAAATATCCATTCTCAGTCAAATAATGACGCAAGTGTTTTGCTAACGGAACAAGGCCAGCCTTGTCTTTGATAGCGTCCATTTCGGCCTCGGTGAAATAAAGTGTGAGCTTTGCCTGAAGCGGCTCGGCATCCTTAGGTGGCCGACCACGTTTTTTCGGCGCAGCAGCCTCTTCTTTTTCTTTGTGTGTATTGAGAATACCACGAGGCTTGAGAGGCTCTGGAGTAGCGTTTGCGAATGTTTTTTTCATGGCTTTTACTTAGAAATATAGGACATCAGATGGTCAACCTCGCGGGCGACATTGCGAAAACTCCACGCATAGAGCCCACCCTTTTCCACGAGAGCCTGGATTGACATGCCTTCGGTGAGGATACGGTCAAACGCACGTGAGTACCGAATGGGAACAACAGGAACATCTCCCCCGATCATAGGCAAAAGCTGCGCCTTGACCTCTTCAACCTCTTCCGGTTTTTTCAACATATTCGCTACAACAACAAATTTTGCTGTAATCGTATCTAGCGTTTTAACCTCAGTGATCGCGTAAGCTGTTCCCATGATTGCATCAGGTTCATTCACCACTGGGACAATGATAAGATCGACTTGCTCCAGGGCGGAAACGATACTTTTTTCATATCCAACCAGCTCTCCCGCAAGGTCAAAGACCACAGGAAAATCATCGTCGAGCTTAGGAAAATCTTCGCTCGGACCGACCTGCAGAAACTCACCTTCGGGGATGATTTTTTCAATATCCTGCCGTGGTCTATTCTGGTTTGTGGCGTAATTGTATCCGAACCGCAGTGCAATTTCGAGCGCTAAGGGTGTTTTCCCCACCCGACCTTTTTCATTATATATGGCTACTTTATTCATTCTTCACATTTTTCACAGCTTAAACACCTTTAAGTGTAACAACATCCTAAGCGGTGTCAACACTCAAAACACTTGCCACATTTTTAACCGTTTAAAATGCCAAAACATTAATCACCGCTTTCTATTGGGTTATAGCTGAAGGTTGGTGATGGCCCCTGAGGGGCAGCATATCATGGCGTTGTTCACGCGCCGCAATTCTCGAAGAGAAAAGGGTATGCCACATGACGAAGACTATCATCACGACCTTGCCCGATCCACATGGATTTTCACCTGACCCGTTGACTGACCTTCTGCGTTCAGGTGCGCGCAGCCTGCTCCAGCAAGCAGTTGAAGCAGAGCTTTCAGTGTTGTTAGAGGCGTATTCCGGCGACCGGATTGAGGACGGTCGCGCTCGGCTGGTCCGCCACGGGCATCTGCCGGAACGCGAAGTGATGACCGGGGCCGGTGCTGTGCCGGTCAA
>ERZ794982.275-NODE-275-length-10674-cov-4.362464_pt1 | contig 10674 bp, 8 predicted proteins | sample MGYA00433071_ERZ794982 | MGnify/ENA primary metagenome ERZ794982 (study PRJEB30140, sample SAMN00862574) | bioreactor metagenome | study: EMG produced TPA metagenomics assembly of the Bioreactor inoculated with sediment Metagenome (bioreactor metagenome)...
AAACATAAAGATCCCCGACAAAATCATCGCCGCAAAGCCGTAAGGCGCTGAAATTACCAAACCTTCATTGGCATCTTTCGAGGCTTTGAACTCCCCATACCATGTCAGTTTATAACCTGGAGGTAGCTCAATCGCTTCAATCTTACTGCGTACATCTTTAAAGGCATCCGCCGTCAAAATACCAGGGGCAGGGTCTGCTTGAACCAAAATCGTTGGCATACGGTCGATTCGACGTAAGATGGCGTCTTGCCAAACGACATCAACCGAATCAACCACTTGGCTAACAGGAACAAACCCACCCACTGTCGCGCTATAAACTTCAGTGTTTTCAACTGCTCGCTGATGATCTCGCTCGTTTTCAGGCGCACGAACTACTATTGGGATCAAGTCATCACCTTCACGGTAAACACCCACGTTACGTCCTGTCAGTGTTTGCGCGATTGCTTGATTAATTTCTTGCGTGGTTAAACCCAAACGCTGTGCTTTTTCAGCCGAATAAACAGGGCGAAGTACTGGTACTTGTTGACGCCAGTCATCTTGTACCGCAATCAAATTACTGTCGGCGTGCATAATCGCTTTCGCTTGCTCAGATAATTGGCGAAGAACATCACTATCGGGCCCTTTAAAGCCCGCTTCGATCTTCTTACCGCCCCCACGACCAAGCATAAACTTCCATACTTTAATCGACGCATCTGGGTATTTCGTTGATAGTTCAGTTTGCAACTCAACCAATAACGGAGCGATATCTTTATAATCTTCAATATCAATCAGCAATTGACCATAGCTAGTATTACGAGCTTCTGGCGCATAAGTCAGCATAAAGCGCAGACCACCACCACCGATAAAGCTCGTGATATTAGTGATACCTTCTTTGGCTCTAACATCTTTTTCAATTGCAGCGATATAGCGCTCAGTGCGGCTAATATCCGAGCCCTGCGGCAAGTATACATCCACAACAAACTGAGGACGTTGTGAGTCAGGCATAAAGCCCGGCGGCACATAGCGTAAGCCATAGATTGCCGTCACCATCAATGCCAATATCATCATCAAGCTAGCAACACGATGTCTGAGTACCCATGCAAGTAGCACTTTGTACATCGCCATCATGCGACCATCTTTTATCTCGCCTTCTATCGCCTTCACTTTCAAGAAATCGAAACACAACATTGGGGTTACGGTAACCGCGAATACCCAACTCAAGAACATTGAGTAAAGAATGACCCAAAATAGCGAGCCCGCATATTCCCCCATATCTGAAGGTGATAAACCAATGGCACTAAAGGCAAAAATACCCACAACGGTACCGCCAAGCAGTGGCCATTTGGTTGCGTTAACCACATCTGAAACAATCTTTTCTTTGTCTTCTTCTGGGTTTTGCTGCAAGCGAACGAGAATGCCGTCCGTGACCACAATGGCGTTGTCCACCAGCATACCAAGCGCAATAATCAACGCGCCCAGCGAGATACGTTGCATCGCAATATCTTCAATGAACATGATGCACAAGGTACCCGCTACGGTCAGTAGCAATACAAAACCAATGATCACGCCTGAACGCACACCCATAAATAACAGCAGTACAATAAATACAATTGCCACTGCGGCTATCAGGTTATCAATAAAGTTGGCGACTGAAGCTCGCACTGAATCAGACTGCATTGAGATGATATTAAGATCCATCCCTAATGGGCGTTGCCCCTCAAGCTCTGCAAGGCGCGCTTTAACCGCATCGCCCATATCGACAACATTACCCCCGGTCACATTGGAAATACCAAATCCAACCGCACGCTGACCGTTGTAACGCATCAACATACTTGCAGGTTTCGTAAATCTTTAAACGAGCTAATGCTGGAACTTGGGATCACCGGAATACGCATATCATGGGTTTCAATAGCCCCAGCGACGGTAACTAAGTTTTGCTTTTGCAGCACTTGGAATACTTGTTGGGTCGAAACACCAAAGCTTGCCAAGCGCTCACTGGAGATCTCAACAAAGATCGTCTCTTGGCGCTCTGCTAACGTTGCGGTTTTCGCCACGCCCGGTACCAATACCAATTCACGACGTAAACCATCAACGTAGTCTTGTAACTGCTTATCCGTGAACCCTTCGCCAGTGACGGCAAAGAACAGAGCGTATACATCGGCGAAGTCATCATTGACTATCGATGCGCCCGCCCCCGGTGGTAGCTGTCGCTGTGCATCCGCTACTTTTCGACGTAACTTGTCCCAAACTTGCTGTAATTCGGCACCACTTTTCGCAAATTCAAGCTTAATTTCTACCGTTACCTCAGACATTCCTTGCTTAGAAACTGATTTAACTTCTTTAAGCTCTTGCAGAGATTGCACCGCCCCTTCAATGACATCGGTTACCTCATCCGACACTTCTTGCGCTGTCGCACCTGAGTAAGGGGTATTGATAACAGCCTGGCGAATGACAAACTCCGGATCTTCAAAACGACCCAGCTTCAGATAACTGATGTAACCACCGATCAAGATCAGTGCGATAAGAACCCAAACACTAGTGCGTTTCGCTATCGTATAACGAGCAATATTCATTATTGAGCCTCGTTGTTACCATTGCTCATAGGGCGAATTTGCATTCCTTCCTGTAAGCTCGACATGCCGGCAATCACAACCTGTTCACCCACTTTTAGGTTGTCTTTAATCACCACTCGGTCACGACTCAAAGCGCCCACTTCAACGTAGCGCTTACTCACTTTGTTGTCGCTACCGACAACCCAAACATATTGTTTGCCTTGGTTATCTGGTACAACCGCGACGATCGGTAAAGTAATATTGACGTTCGCTTTCGCATTGCTGTTATCAACAGGAATCACTTTAACTGTCATCCCCGGCAGAACGCGATAGCCTTTTAAGTCTTTGAATCCCAATACAACCGCATAAGTTTGACTGATTGGATCAGCTTGAGTGGCGTAGGTTCTCAGTGTTAAATCAAATAGGTGGTCTGGGATGGCACTTATTTCAGCTTTTGCTTCAGTGCCCGCCACCGATGAAAGCATGACACTGTCTGGGATGTAGATAACCACTTCCAAGTCTTCGAGATCATGCAGAGCAAATACAGGAGCATTGGCTTGAATTTGTACGTAATTATCAACAAATCGACGACCAACAATGCCATCAAATGGGGCTTTAATTTTGGTATAATCTAGTTGGCGCTGAGCCTCATCACGGCGGTTTTTTGCCAAGTTATAACGGGTTGTTATTTCATCTAATTGGCTTTTCGAAATAGCTTTGCTCTTCTCATAAATCGCCTTGCCACGTTGATACTCCACTTCACTGTTTTGCAGTTCCAACTGGGCAGAAGCTAACGCTGTCTGCGCATCACGAGAATCCAAGCGTGCCAATAATTGACCAGCGCGAACGCGATCACCTTCATTGACTAGAAGTTCAGTTAATAGCCCACCAACACGAAACGAGAGATCAGCACGCTCTGCCGCTCGCACCACGCCATTAAAACTTAAGCTGTCACCTCGACTGACGCTTACAACCTCAGTTAGTGCGGGTTTAACTACAGGTGCGACAATCACTGGTTTGGCTTCTTCACCACAACCGGTCAACGTTAAACCTGCAACAGACAAACTCATCGCTATTGCCAGTGTCTTTAATGAAAGTTTCGCCAACATTTTATGCGCGTTATTCACAGTATTCTCCAATTAGGAAAGCATTGATGGGCTCTATCTCCGAGCGAACCAAAAGTAAACTCATGAGTTTATTTTCGGATTCTATTTCATGATTTGCACAAAGTAAACTCTTAAGTTTACCTTTTAATGCGCTCTTGCTAAACTACGCAAAGAATTGACAAGGAGAACCCCATGACGCGCTCAGAACAGAAGCAGTTAGCTATCATCAATGCGGCAAAATTAGAGTTTATAGAGAACGGATTTTCTGCCGCTAATATGAATAATATCTGTACAGCCGCCGAGGTTTCAAAACGCACCTTGTACCGACATTTTGAGAGTAAAGAATTATTGTTTGAAGCGGTGCTCACAGAAGTACAGGAAAGTACGATTCGAATTACCCACTACCCTTTCGATGCCGAACACCCATTAGAAGAACAACTTAAAGCCGTGACACTTCGCGAAGCTGAGGTAATTTATAGCACCTATGGGATTGCACTTTCGCGCACCATTGTGATGGAGTTTTTCCGCCAACCAGAGCTTGCAAAAAGTATGACGCAACGACTGTATCGCACGCGCGCCGTCAGCAACTGGTTCGAGCAAGCCATCGACGCCAAGATGCTTGTTGCAGAAGATGTGCAAACCATTACCAGCGTCTACACTAGTATCTTCCAAGGTTTGCTCTTTTGGCCGCAAGTGCTCGACTTACTGCCTCAACCTGAGGGAGAAGAGCTTGAGAAAAAAGTGGCGATTATCGTCAGCACCGTTTTGCGTGCCTTCGCCCCAGAAGCAAACTAGCCAGCTCACCGGCACTTATTTTGCCAATAGTTAGAATAGAAAAAGCCCCGATAGGGGCTTTTTCTATTGGTAATGTTTGCTATCTTTAACGCCAACGTTGAGCTTGAATATCACCACGTTAAACAGTGGGCTTAACAATCAATTAAACTAAATATCATCACGCCCATGCGGGGAATCTAAATCCAAATCCGGACCTTTGGGTACGATTTGAGTCGGATTGATTGCGGTATGACTGAAGTAATAATGACGCTTGATATGATAAAAGTCTGTAGTCTCTTTTACCCCCTCAACTTGGTACAACTCTTTTAGGTAACCTTGAAGGTTAGGAAAGTCAGCAATACGTTTTTTATTACATTTAAAATGCCCAACATAAACAGCATCAAAACGTACTAAGGTGGTAAACAACCGCCAGTCAGCTTCTGTAATTTGATTGCCCGCTAAGTAACGATGCGTTGCTAAGTGACGCTCAACTCTCTCCAAAGCATCAAACAAATTGTCATATGCTTCTTCATACGCCTTTTGCGTGGTAGCAAAGCCACATCGATACACACCATTATTGATATGGGGATAAATATAGTCATTCCATTCATCAATCAAGCTGCGTAAATTTTCAGGATAGAAATCAAAATTGTTGTCAGTAAGGTGATTAAATTCAGAGTTAAACATACGAATTATTTCTGAAGACTCATTGCTGACAATGGTGTTGTTATTTTTGTCCCATAACACAGGCACAGTAACTCGACCGGTATAATCAGGTTTAGCTTGCGTGTAGATTTGGTGAAGTCGCGTATGCCCAAATAGAGGCTCTGGCAACCCCATTTGCCAACCTTCAGCCAACATGTCAGGGCAAACAACCGTAACATCAATATGCTGCTCAAGGTTTTTTAAGCTACGGAAAATCAATGTTCGATGTGCCCAAGGGCAAGCTAATGAAACATAGAGGTGGTAGCGCCCTGGTTCAGGCTGAAATTCCGCGTCAGGCTTATTTTTAATCCAATAACGAAACCCAGAGTCTTCTCGGATAAATTTGCCACTGCTCGACTTTGTGTCATACCAAACATCATGCCAGACGCCTTCAACTAGCTTTCCCATACTTGTCTCCACCTCAATCTATGTTTCGCCATACCGCTATCGGTTTAATTCAGTATAGAGCGCAACGAATTTCAGTTAAGAAGAAGAAATTGCAGGAGATGTTCGAATTTTTCTAACAAGCATTTTTTAACTAGCAGAAAGACAAACGCCCTTACATAGAATCGGCAAGGGCGCTTTAATTAGCTCATGAAGCCGTCAAGAACGGCAACAGTGTTGTATCCAAGGTCATCAACGGCGTAACCTCCCTCAAACACAAACAGAGTAGGAATACCTAGTGTCGCCAATTGCTCACCAATCGCTTGATAATTGGCACGCTTGAGCTTGAAGTAGCTAATTGGGTCATGCTCGTAAGTATCCATCCCCAACGAAATAACCACAGCTTCAGCAGCAAAAGATTGAATCTTCTCAAGCGCAGTTTTTAGGGCTGGAGCATACAAAGACCAATCTGTTTTCCCTTGTGGCAATGGCAAGTTAAGGTTGTAACCTCTACCTTTACCCTCGCCGGTTTCATCAGCAAAACCTAGGTAGTGTGGGTAGTCGTAATCTGGGTCACCATGGATGGAGACAAACAACACATCGTCACGGTCGTAGAAGATGCTCTGCGTACCATTGCCGTGATGGTAATCCAAATCCAAAATCGCCACTTTCCCTTTGCCATTTCGGCGTAGTGATTCTGCGGCAATAGCTGCATTGTTGATATAACAGTAACCGCCCATCATATCCGGTGCCGCGTGATGACCAGGAGGACGACACAGAGCAAAAGCTGAGTGCTCACCATTAATGATCAAACTTGCGCCGGTTAATGCACAATCTGCGGCGGCTTGAATAGCAGACCAACTGGTTTTAGTGATCGCGGCCGTCATATCAAAGCTGTAGTAACCCAGCTTGCCTTCAATATCCTTTGGAATTCGGTGGCGTAGATAGCGAGGGCTTACAAAGCAGTAAGGCGATGCGTCATGCTCATCACCAAAGCGCTCTTCCCATTCCGACCAAGCCGATTGTAAGAACTCAACATAATCTTGAGTATGAACCCAAAGCATTGGCGACGTGCCAAAACTTTCTGGCTCACTTACCTGAAAGCCACCATGCTCACTTATCGCATTAAGCACCATGTCAGCGCGTTCTGGTTTTTCAAAACACGCGGTTGGCTCTCCGGAGAGAAATTCATACTTCACGCGATGAAGGCGTTGCTTTTCGGTATAGATAACTTTCACTATTTCTTAAGCTCCATCCAATAACGTTCGTAAACGCTCACAGCTTCACCAACACTACCTAAGAATTGACCTTTCTGCTTTACCTCTGCTGGCGGGAAAATAATCTCGCTATCACGGATCTCTGCAGGTAAGAATTCCATCGCATGTAGGTTAGGAACCGCATAACCGATCTCTTTGGCAATGATGGCTTGATTTTCTGGCTCTAGCAGGAAGTTAATAAACGCGTATGCTGCATCTTTATTCTCTGCTTGCTTTGGAATCACAATATTGTCCATCCAGAAGATCGCGCCTTCAGCTGGATACACAAAACGAATTGCAGCGTTTTCTTTCTGTGCACGATAAGCGGTACCGTTCCACTGCATACCCACGTTCACTTCACCGGTCACTAACGGAACATGCGGCGCATCTGAGTTGAACACGGTTACATTCGGTTTGATTTTTTGTAAACGTTCAAACGCTTGTTTCAGCTCTCCGGCATCTTGAGAGTTCACGCTGTGACCATCAAGAATTAACGCCATACCCATTACATCACGAACATCATCTGTCAGTAGTAATTGACCTGCGTATTCGCTGTTCCACAAATCTGCCCAACTATCAATTTGACTACCGTCGATGGCATCTGCGTTATAGGCAATAGCAGTGCTACCCCACATATATGGGATCGAGTAGTTATTCTCAGGGTCAAAGTTTTGATTCAAAATCGTCGAATCTAACTGAGCAAATTGTGCAATTTTCGATTTATCAAGCTTATGCAGCAAGTCATCATTAGCTAGTTTAGAAACGTAGTAAGTTGAAGGCACAACAATATCAAAACCTTTGCCATTGAGTAGCTTAAGCTTGGCATACATGGTTTCGTTACTTTCAAAAGTTGCATAGTTAACTTTAATGTCAGTTTCTTTTGTGAAATCTTCGATAATCGATTGAGGTAGGTATTCAGACCAGTTGTAGACATTCAAAGTGGTTGAAGCAAAAACTGGAGAGGAAGCAATAAGGCCAAATACAGCCATTGAAACAAGTGATTTTTTCATTTTACGTTAACATACTATCAGTGGGTCAAGACGCAGGATTACGCCAAGCGAAATTAGATAGCATACGGATTTCTAAATCAAGACAACGTGTTATAAACAAGTGACTTAAATCAAGCTTGCATCTTTAGTGAGTGGAAAATAGCCACTACCGTTTTATGCAGACATAAAAAAAGCGCGACCTACTAAGAAGCCGCGCTATAGCCCGTCACAGGCTGAATTAATTTAGATAGTCACATTCAAGCAGGAAACAGCATGAACATCAGTACCTTGAATTGTTGGTTTTTGCTTTGAACAACGCTCTGTCGCATCTGGGCAACGAGTACGGAAAACACAACCTGATGGAGGGTTAATTGGTGATGGTAAATCCCCTTCAAGCATTTGAATTTTTTTCTTACGTTCAAGTGCTGGATCTGGAATCGGCACCGCCGACATTAACGCACGCGTGTATGGGTGTTTAGGGTCAGCAAACAGTGCTTCAGACTCACCAAGCTCAACGGCATTACCTAAGTACATCACCAATACTCGATCAGAAATATGTTTTACTACCGACAAATCATGAGCAATAAAGACCAATGATAAACCCAGCTCTTTTTGCAATTCTTTCAGAAGGTTAACAACCTGAGCCTGAATCGAAACGTCCAATGCTGATACGGGTTCATCACAAATGATCATCTTTGGCTTCAAGATCAATGCACGTGCAATACCAATACGCTGACACTGACCACCAGAGAATTCGTGCGGGTAGCGGTTGATTACGTTAGGCAGTAGACCCACCTTCGCCATCATCTCTTTTACACAATCTTTTACCTCTTGCTTTGACAGCTCTGGGTAGAAGGTTTCCAAAGGCTCAGCGATGATGTCGCCAACCGTCATACGAGGATTCAGTGATGCCAACGGATCTTGGAAAATCATCTGAATCTCTTTACGAGTTTCACGACGTTGAACCGCTTTCATTTTGGTTAGATCTTGACCCAACCAAACCACTTCGCCATCTGTCGCTTCAACCAAACCGATGATTGCACGAGCAAAGGTTGATTTACCACAACCTGACTCGCCCACAACGCCAAGAGTCTCACCTTCGTACAAGCGAACATCGACACCATCGACCGCTTTTAGATTTGATGGTTTACTCCATGGCCAAGCAGACTTAGCTGCAATACTAAAGTGTACTTTTAAGTCTTTAACATCTAACAGTAATTTTTTATCGACACTCATTTGCTCCAAGCCTCCCATTCAGAAAAACAAGCACGCTGGCGACCATCGCCAAATGGCGTCAAAATTGGTGCTTCACGTTTACAACGATCCAAGGCGCGATGACAGCGCTCTTGGTACGGACAACCCGGAGGCAAACGCAATAGGTTTGGCGGGTTACCAGGGATGGTTGGAAGAATTTCACCTTCTGTATCCAAACGAGGAATAGCTTTCAACAGACCTTCTGCGTATGGATGGCTAGGTTGGTAGAAAATTTCGTCGACAGTACCGTATTCCATAGTACGACCAGCGTACATCACCAATACTTTGTCACACGAGCCAGCAACCACACCAAGGTCATGAGTGATCATGATAATCGCAGTGTTGAACTCGCTTTTTAGCTCATTCAGTAGGTCCATAATCTGTGCCTGAACCGTCACATCTAGTGCTGTGGTCGGTTCATCAGCAATCAGCAGTTTCGGACGACATAGCAACGCCATTGCTATCATTACACGCTGGCGCATACCACCAGAAAATTCGTGTGGATACATAGTAATACGTTTACGTGCTTCTGGAATTTTTACCGCTTCCAGCATGCGAACAGACTCTTCAAAGGCTTCTGATTTACCCATGCCTTTGTGCAGCATTAACACTTCCATAAGCTGATCGCTTACTTTCATGTATGGGTTTAATGAAGTCATCGGGTCTTGGAAGATCATTGCAATCTGCTCAGCTCGAACTTTATTCAGTTCTTTCTCACGCAGATTTAAAATTTCTCGACCTTCAAATTTAGCACTACCAGAAATGATGCCGTTTTTGGCGAGCAAACCCATGATAGCGAAAACTGTTTGTGACTTACCTGAACCTGACTCACCTACGATACCTAAGGTTTCACCTTGTTCTAGGGAGAAGTTCAAATCGTTTACTGCGGTGACAATACCATCTTGAGTGGTGAATTCTACGCGCAGATCTTTGACATCTAATAAGCTCATCTTTGCTTCCTTAATCTTAGAATTTTAATTATCTGTCTTTCGGATCAAGCGCGTCGCGCAGACCATCACCAACGTAGTTAAAGCAGAATAGAGTGACTATCATAAACAGCGCAGGGAATGCTAACTGCCAGATTGCAACTTCCATCGTTTGCGCACCTTCTTGAAGTAACGCGCCCCAACTCGTCATCGGCTCTTGAACACCAAGACCAAGGAATGAAAGGAATGATTCGGTAAGAATCATGCTTGGAATCAGCAGCGTTGAGTAAACCGCTACAATACCCAAAACGTTCGGTACGATGTGACGAGTAATAATCTTCCAATTACTCACACCCGACACATGTGCCGCTTCGATAAATTCTTTACTGCGCAAGCTTAATGTTTGACCACGTACAATACGCGCCATATCGAGCCACGCAATGGCACCGATTGCCACGAAGATCAAAATGATGTTACGACCAAAGAATGTCACAAGTACGATAACAAGGAACATAAATGGTACAGCGTAAAGTATTTCAAGAATACGCATCATAATACGGTCAGTACGACCGCCAATAAATCCAGAGGCTGCACCGTAAAGTGTACCAATCAATACCGCTACAAACGCACCCATCACCCCTACCATTAGGGAGATACGACCACCAATTAGCGTAACTTTACGGTTGAAGTGAGCAATAGTGGGGAAGGTATAGCCTATCACTACAGAGTTACACAAAATATAGCAGATA
>ERZ794982.276-NODE-276-length-10621-cov-4.153133_pt1 | contig 10621 bp, 8 predicted proteins | sample MGYA00433071_ERZ794982 | MGnify/ENA primary metagenome ERZ794982 (study PRJEB30140, sample SAMN00862574) | bioreactor metagenome | study: EMG produced TPA metagenomics assembly of the Bioreactor inoculated with sediment Metagenome (bioreactor metagenome)...
AAATCGTCTTCATCAACTCGAGTTTGACCGGAGAAGCCACTTAAGACTGGTAAATCATCAAGAATGGTAATTGGCAGTTGGCTCTGCGTTGTATCATTGTCAAAGTCTGTAGCGATAATAGGAAGGTTTATTATTGTTGTATTGCTGCCTGTCGCGTGATCAATTGGCTCTAACAGTTGGAAAGTATAGTCACCATTTGGCTCAACAAGCAGAGTAAACACATCCCCCGAGGTTGTAGAGCCGGTGTAACTGTAGGTTGAATCGCCGTTATCCACTTCATTAATGGTTACTGTTTCACCGTGCGAGCTCAATGCACCTTGCTGATTAAATTCACTAATGTCTAAGCGATACTGTTTAATCTCGTCACTACCCAGATCTGCTACAACTACGCTGCCTTGAATCGTTTCTGCTTGATTTGCATCGGTACCTGCGGGCAAGTTGGCATCGCTAACGGTCACATTGGGCACATCAATGATCTGAGGATCACTACCATCAGCAATGGTCACACTGGCTGAAATCGGTGAACGGATGGCATTACCGCCGCTGTCGGAGCCCGTAATATCAAATCTCACAACGACTTGATCATCCACCAATGCAACATTGCCACCACCAACCGAAGGTACGTGATCAATTGGCTTAGAAAGAGTGGTGGTTAAAGTAAGCTCAACATTCTTACCGGTATTGACGGTATCAATATCAATTTTAACAACTTCGTCTACACCTACTGTACCTATGATGGCATTCTCAGCACTGTCATAAATAAAATTAACCTCTTCGCCTGAGGCTTTGATGTCACTATTCAGTTCATTAAGCAGCGCTGAAAGAGAGGCTGCGTCAGGAACAAAACTATCGGCATCAAGAGGAAGATCGCCTGCTTCAATCGTGATCGAGGTTGATATTTCTGTCGGATAACCATTATTGGCGTCGAAATCGCCTTCGACAAGCAACTCTGAAATTGACTCACCACCTGCCGCAAATACGGTAGATCGACCATCTTCTTCAGGGTCATCAAATTGATCTCGGGTTGCGGCACTCGTTTCAAAGAAGGTCTTAGCCAACAATTCTGGATTATTGTACTCAATAGTAATAAAGCCAGCATTTGCAGAACCCAATACACCACCAGCGGCAGCGGCTTCCAGAATAGCGGTTGGGTCTTCACCATCTAAGATCGCCTGCTGTATAGCCTCTAGAGCGGCTAAATCTAGCTCACTGTTTTGTTCTATATCAACAGAAACCAATCCATCGATAGGTGCTGCATTAATCCGGCCTTGATCAAGACTACAAGCTGCGCAGTTTTCATCAATAGTGATAGTTTCACCCTGCTCAATAAACTCTACTTTCGAGTTTTTGGCTGTGATAATGACTTCATTGCTATGAATAACATCGCCTACTTTGAGAACTCGGGCATCGCCTGAACTATCTATAACGAGAACGTCACCAACTATTTTGGTAACTTTCGCCCCTTCTAAGAGTACCTGTTCATTCATACTATCCCCCGAGACTTAAAATTATTTACAACGTTATTTTTATTAATATTTTTATCATTCAGAATGTAACAAAACATTATCACACTATGTTACATTACATCAATTAACGTGATGTGCATCTCATTGATTAAAGTATAGACAATTTATTTATTTGTAATGAGTACGAGGGCGCACTGCAGTGGGGCATAGAAGCTTTAAAAAAACCTAAGATTAGTTTACTTTCTCAACAACAAGACGATACTCTCCCGCTAAATCTCAAATATGAGACGAGCACTAAATAGTGAAGTAAAATCATCTACTTTTCTCATTTTCTATTTATAGTGGATTAGCCAAACGTACAATGACTAGGTTTCAATGCAATCACTAAGGCTCAACCTAAAACAGATAACCACCCCAGCCAAAGAAATGTTCAACCACCTGCCTAATCTTTTGCCAGTGGTCGCCATTTTTATATTGGGCTTTGCCTTTTCAATTTTAGGGAACTATTACCATACACAAAGTGCCGTGCAGAAAGACGGCGAAGAAATTGTCTACTTATTAGAGAGATACATCGATAAGGTGGCAAGTGAGCTGTATGTTCTAAATAGTCAATTGAGCGATCGTTGCACTGAAGAAGATAAATTGAACCTTAGAGCGCATGCGTTTCGCTCAGAGCTCATCAAAGAAGTTGGCATCTACAAAAACGGTTTTGTTATTTGTACCAGTAATGAAGGTCCCAATAAGATTGAGATCCCTAATGATGTAATGGAGCGAATCAACTCCTCTAAAAAGCACATTACCATTTCGATTGATGAATCTAACAGCCATCTTTCTACTTTTTTCGTATACGCTTCAGTTAATGATTCTTTAGGTCTTAACGTTCTTCTACCACCAGAACGATTTGCAAACCTTATTGCGCAATTTTTAAAGGCAAGAGAATACCAATATACGTTGACCATATTGAATTATGAACTGAGCAACAACGCTCAAAGACATATGCCTTATGGGGAACGATTAGCTTTCACTTCGAAGCTGTACCCGTTTAAAATTGAGCTTCATCCGACCATTGGGACTTATAAATACCATTATTTGGCGAATGTATGGCAAACTATTTTAATCGCTTCCTTTTTCTCGCTGACGTACTTAATCATTGGTTACCAGCTACTTGCCAAACGCTCGATTGAATTTAATTTAAAGAATGCCATCCGTAACGATCAAATCGAGCTCTATCTACAACCGATTATGGATATTGACCTCAATATCGTGGTTGGCAGTGAAGCACTAGTGCGTTGGAACCACCCAACACAAGGGTATATTTCGCCTGACATTTTTATTCCTTTGGCTGAGAAGCTCGGTGTTATTGATTCACTGACGGAAAAAATGCTCTCTATGGTGGCACTGTTTCTGCAAGATAATCCTAATTATCAACAGCAAAAATATGTGAGCGTCAATGTCAGTCGCATCTCCTTAGTGGATGATCATTTCTATCTGTGCTTAAAAAAATTCGCCAAACGCTATCCGCTCTTTATCAAAAATATTCTATTTGAAGTGACAGAGAACATCGATTTCGACCAAGAGCAACTTAAGCTGGCGTTAAATAATCTACAACGCATCCAAGATCTAGGCTTTCACCTAGCAATCGATGACTTTGGTACTGGGTACTCTGGTCTTAACTTCATCCGCCTTCACTCTTTCCAAGTGATGAAAATTGACCAAGTATTTATCAAAAGCCTTTATTCTGAATCTAGCATTACACCTGTGCTTGTCTCGATGATTCAGTTAGCCAAAGAACTCAACATGAAAGTGATCGCCGAAGGTGTGGAAACTGAACAACAGATTGAATTGCTAAGGAAATTAGGGGTTAGTTATATTCAAGGTTATTACTACTCCTACCCAATTAAACCTCAAGCATTAATCGAATTAAGTGAGAAACCTGAATACACGCAATGTTCAGATGCGCCGGCGTAATCTGCTATTGATTTGCAAACATTTGAGAACAAAAAAAGCCAACCTCTCGGTTGGCTTTAAATAATATTACCTTCTAAGGCACACCATGCCCTTTTGAAGCAACCCAAACGCGATACCATTGCTCACGAGTAAGCTCTATCTCAAGTGCATTTACCGCCGCCTCTACGCGCTTTATTTTACCTGAGCCAATAATTGCGAGTGGCTTAGATGGCAACTTACGAACCCATGCATAGATCACTTCATCAATAGAATCAGCGCCAAGCTCATCACGTAGCAATTCCAGCTCATCACGAACCCGTTTAGCTTGTTCATTCTCTGCGGTGAAAATAGCACCGCCCCCCAAACAAGACCATGCCATTGGGCGAATACGCGCCATTTGTAACTGATCCAATGTACCATCATGGGCAACATCAAAATTGAGCGGGTTAATTTCTACTTGGTTAGTAACCAAAGGTTTATGGACTCGAGATTGAAGCAACTCAAATTGACGAGCATTAAAGTTGGACACACCGAAGTGTTTAACTTTGCCCACCTTGTGCAGTTCAGCAAAAGCTTCAGCCACTTCATCTGCATCCATGAGCACGTCAGGACGATGAATGAGTAAAAGATCAATTTGCTCGATACCCAATCGAGTCAATGAATTATTTACCGACTCATAAATATGAGCAGAACTCGTATCGTAATAGTTCACTTTACGTTGAGGAAATTTATCAGTACACAGATTAATGTCGCACTTAGTCACGATTTCAATTTTATCTCGTACAGAACTATCCAGTTTAAGAGCTTCACCAAACAGTTGTTCGCATTCATAGTTGCCATAGATATCCGCATGGTCGACCGTAGAAATTCCTAGATCAATATGCTGCTTAAGAAACGTTAGCCGCTGTTGAGGTGTCATACCCCACTCAGCCAAACGCCAATATCCTTGCACAAGCTCCGATAATTCTGGACCTTGAGGACCGATAGTCACTTTAGACACCATGTCTTACCTCCTAAATAATCTAAACTTAGGCTATGCCCTATCCTCGGATTGCTCAATATGAACTCCAACTTAAACCGTGATCAAGTTCTAATTTTGGGTTATGCCGCACAATAAGGCTCTTTAAGCTCGCACCAATAAATAGAAAGTGCTAAGTGCATACTGATTTAAGTTTAGAAGATAACGCTCTTAACTTGAGTTCAGAATCAATAAAGGCTCCATATAGGAGCCTTAAATACTATAGATTAGTGCTATTTTGCTGCGCGACGAGCTTTCACTGCATCCGCCAATTGTTTGAGCACTTTCTCTGTATCTTCCCAGCCGATACATGCATCCGTAATCGATTGACCATAATTAACAACCTTTCCGTCAATCAAGTCTTGTCGACCTTCGGTTAAGTGCGATTCAATCATCACGCCAAAGATTGCATCTTCACCACCAGCAATTTGACCTGCAACATCTTCAGATACCACCATCTGACGTTGGTACTGTTTAGAGCTATTTGCATGGCTAAAATCAATCATCACTTTTTGTGGTAAACCTGAAGACTCCAGTTCTTGCTTAATGGTACCAACATGATCTGCACTGTAGTTTGGCTCTTTACCGCCACGTAAAATAAGGTGACAATCCGGATTTCCGCCAGTTTCAATGATGGCAGAATGCCCAAACTTAGTGACGGATAGAAAATGATGTGGTGCACTTGCCGAACTAATGGCATCAGATGCGATTTTAATATTACCGTCAGTACCATTCTTAAACCCTACCGGACAAGAAAGACCTGAAGACAATTCGCGGTGCACTTGAGACTCAGTAGTGCGTGCTCCGATCGCACCCCAACTAATGAGATCCGCCACATATTGTGGGCTAATCATATCAAGAAACTCAGTAGCAGTTGGCATACCAAGATCAGTGAGATCAAGCAGTAGTTTACGAGCGATTCTTAGACCATCATTGATCTTAAACGTATCGTTTAAATATGGGTCATTGATTAGCCCCTTCCAGCCAACTGTCGTACGTGGTTTCTCGAAGTAAACACGCATGACGACTTCGAGTTCTTCACCTAATTCATCACGAAGTACTTTGAGTTTCTTTCCATACTCCAGTGCTGCTTGTGGATCATGAATCGAGCATGGTCCAACAACAACGAGTAGGCGGTCATCTTTGTCTTGTAAAATATCTGAAATGGCTTCACGCGAACGAAAAGTAGTTGAAGAAGCGGTTTCTGTTGCCGGAAACTTCTCTAATACGGCAATGGGTGGCAATAACTCTTTTACTCTATTAATTCGTACATCATCAGTTTGAAACATCGCTACTTCTTCCTATTATGTGGCGGGCGAGTTGTTTATATGACATTGCAATCAACTAGCTACCGTCCTATTTTTTCCCTGTCACATCTAACTTATCTGCCTAAAACAAAGCTTGCAACCACTTTTTATTTCAAAAGGCAATATTTTGCTATTTTTTACAATTAGCAGTTATTGTAAAAATAAATTTACAGCAGGCAATTTTGATATACGCCACTTTATTGGATGAGTAATTTATTGTTTATATTCATACAGATAGAGTCGCGTAAAAACAATAACACTGTAACACTCCGGTTTAACCGTACTGTACCAACTAAATTATAAGTGCAATTTAGCGAAAGTAAGACCCAATACTGTAAAGAAAAAATGTGCGCGGAGTACGGGAGGAAGTCACAGAATATAGTTAGCCAGAGCTAAACTCCGCTCTTCTTAAGCCATAGACGATGAAGTAAGGCACCAAGCATCAAGCCAGATATATTGATCGATAAATCAACGGTAGAGAATTCTCGTCTTGGTATAAAGGCTTGCAACGCTTCATCGATGATCACTGCAACGAGAATGAGCATTAACAACGGTGGTACACGAAAGCCAATATTACGAAAATAGTATCTAGGGGTTGCCCAATGGGCGACAAAGCCCAAACTAAACGCAACAATACCATGAAGAACCCAAGCTCCGCCGAGCAGAAATTCCACCTGACTGACCACATTCCCATGATAATTAAAGGATTTGGCTAACGACGCTGCGCCAGCAATACAAACTAAGGTAAATAATACGCCGACACGGCGGTTAAAATACAAGCTAATACGATACATGTTAAGAGACTACTATAACCAACTAACCAATCCATGGAATATCAGTAGCATACGCGACTTGCCTCCGCCATGGAAGGCAACTTCGCGCTTTTCCAGATCCGCTCATACTGGTTTGACCTATACAAGCAACGACCAATAGTGATCTGCTAACAAAAGCAAAAATAGCACCATCAAATGATAGATAGAGAATTTAAATGTCTCTATCGCTGTTTTCTCATTGGGGTTGTATTTCAGCTTCCACGCATAGGCAACAAAACCTAAACTTAATAGACTCGAACCAATCCAATACAGGGTACCAGACATACCCACCAAAGCGGGTAGCAAGCACACTACCGAAAGTAAAACGGTGTAGAGCAATATCGAGGTCTTAGTGTATTCCTCACCATGAGTGACAGGTAACATCGGAATATCCGCTTTGGCGTAATCTACCTTACGATGAATCGCGAGCGCCCAAAAGTGCGGTGGCGTCCAGATAAAAATGATCATCACCAATAACCAAGCATTACCATGCAGCTCACCGGTCACCGCCGTCCAACCTAGTAAAGGCGGCATAGCCCCGGCGATACCGGCAATAACAATATTTTGTGGCGTTGCCCGCTTTAAATACATGGTGTACACCACGGCATACCCCAACAGACTGGCAAAGGTAAGCCATGCCGTTAACGCATTCACTCCGCTATAGAGCACAACAAAACCCAGCAAACCGATCCCTGTAGCAAATAGTGCCACTCTACTTGGCGCAATATCGCCATTTGGCAAAGGACGGCGATGGGTACGAAACATAACCGCATCAATGCGTCTATCAATCAGATGGTTAAACGCAGCCGCAGAGCCGGCCATTAAACCGATCCCGAGCATTCCCAAAATACTCTGTTGCAAGGGTAAAGCTCCCGGCACCGCTAAACACATTCCCACCAACGCCGTCAACAGCATCAACGCCACCACTTTAGGTTTGGTAAGAGTTAAGTAACTACGCCAAATAGTACGATCTTGGGTTAATTCAACGCTGATTGATTTACTCATAGAAGGCCTCCTTGCCAAAAGAGCGGGAACCAACACTCTTGGTTGAGCGACTGGTGCGCCAGATAAGGTGATTGACATAAAGAGTATTGAGCAGCAAAAGCGCGGCAACTAAGTTGTGCGCTACCGCTACTGCAAGCGGTAAGCCAAATGAAACATTACTGATCCCAAGAGCGATTTGGGCAAATAACAGAGTCGCTAAACTCAACGCTTGCACCCGATATAGATACTGGCTCTGACGTAACAGCTGCGTAATGAGTATCAACAGCACGGCAAAAGTCACCATTGCACCAAGGCGATGCGTAACATGAATAGTCATGCGGGCAGCATAATCTAACGTGCCATATTCATACGTTTCTTTAGCAGGTTGAATCAAATTAAATGCGTTTTTGAAGTCCAAGTATTGTGTCCAATTTCCCTGACAAATGGGGAGTTCTGTACACATCAATGCCGCATAATTAGAGGATGTCCAACCACCAATGGCTATTTGCATAACAACAACAACGAAAGAGCAAAGAGCAACCAAGCGAAGCCCTAAACCCACATTAGCTTGGGTGAGTAGAATCGAACGTGGCACCACTCGCCAGTAGAGTAATGCGAGTAAGCTAAACAGCGTGAAACCACCAAGCAAGTGCCCCATAACCACAACAGGCATCAACTTCAAAGTTACCGTCCACATTCCTAGTAACGCTTGAAATATCACCACTAACGACACCGATATTGGCAGCAACCACCCCCCTCGCCTCTGAATAAGCGCAATAGCGGTAATAGCAAACACCAATAAACCTAGCGAACCTGCAAAATAACGATGAATCATTTCTAGCCATGCTTTGTCGGCTTCTACCGTCAGTTCCGGAAACAGAGCATTGGCTTTCGCTAAATCCGCTTGATTACTTGGCACAGCCAATTGCCCATAACAACCCGGCCAATCAGGGCAGCCCAAACCTGCATCAGCTAACCGGGTATAAGCACCGAGTAAAATAACGCAAAATGTCATGACTAAAGTCAGTTGTAACAGACGTTTCAACATCATCAGCGCCCCCTAACCCACTCGGGATAATTTGAGCAGTTTTCTTAAGTCAGCCAGTAAATCCTTGCTCTGAGATATCAAATTTTGTTCGGAATCGACTTGAGGATAGCGCATAACAAGCTGCCCCAAAGGGTCAACAATCACGTACTCAAAACCACTGACAACACTGGTAAATGAGTCATTGACTTGAATCACATCCAAAGGCAGTTGCGCAGCTACGATTGGATCACTCTTATTCCCTACCAATATCACTGGTACCACACGTTGTTGGTATTTTCCTAAAGCGATGTGGCTTTGTTGCAAATAGTGAATTTGTTGCTTACAGAATGCATCACAATGCGCGGGGAGCACATAACCAAGTTGCCATTTAGAGCCCTGATATGGGTTTACTAAACCTAATGACTGTAAGGTTTTATTCGGCTCAATCAGCCGCCCCTTATTCGTCACCCCAGAGTTGTACCAATGCTGGCTAAGCACCAATTGGGCAAGTATTGCTGGCAGCGCAAACACCAAAATTAATGCCAACAACTTTAACCGACTGCGAGTTAAAGAATTTTTCATAGACTCTCCTTAGTCGTACTTCTTAATGCCTTGCGAAGCCATATCAACCCAAGCACAGTCAAAGCCATCGCCATTGCAAACCACTGAACAGCATAGCCAATGTGCTTTTGTTCGTTCATTGGCACTGGTCGCCATGGTTGAGGGTAGACCCATTCTTGTTGCTGAGGTTGAAAGACAAAACCTTCGATTGGCATTTGCCAGATATCTCCGAGTTGCTCAACATTTAAGTTCTGTATTCTCGCCGGTTCGCTTGGTTCTAACATCAACCCATCACTCAACGGGTTGTTCGATCGGGTATACAGTCGACCTTGCCCTTGATAACGATGAGTCAGCCACTCAACGGTAGGCAATTGCAATCGCGAACGAGGAGCATTGATAAACCCTCTCTCCAACAGCACATTGTTTCCTTGTGTGGTTTTCATCAGTTGCAACGCCAAATAGCCAACTTTGCCATCGAACACTTGGTTATCAAGCAGAAGATATCGACCTTCTATGGGTGTCAAATCTGCGACCACTTTTAAACCGGTTAAATTTACATCAATCGTATCTCTATCAATAACAGCATTGAGTGATTGCCAATCTTGACCCGCGTTAAAATCAAGCTGGGTTTGTATTCGCTGCTTCTGTTCTGCTCGGCTAAGTTGCCAAAATCCTAGGTTGACCAATATCGAAATAGCAACCAAGGTTAATGTTAAAGCTAGCCAAAAAAACGGCTGTTTCATTAATCCACCAAAGGAAGACATCATGGTTTTTCTATTCAAATCACTGCTGGTTTTACTATTGCTTTTTATCATCGCTAACCTCGCCAAGGCACTGATTGAAATGGTTAAAGGTTCTAATGAATCAGAAGAGGACGATGAAAACCAACCGCCAATGAGCTATTACCTTAGACGACGAGTAGTCCTATCTGCGCTTGCAGTAATATTAATGATCCTCGCTTTACTCAGTGGGTTTATCGAGCCCAACTCACGCCCTTTTTAAAGGGTGTTAAAGCACATATACAAACACAAACAGACATAACCAAACCACATCAACAAAGTGCCAATACCAGCTACCCGCTTGAAAAGCAAAATGGTCTTTCGGTGTAAAATGGTCTTTGGCAATACGCCCCAACAGAACAATTAAAAAGATCGATCCGAGGAACACATGCAAACCATGAAAACCAGTAAGCAAAAAGAAGGTATTGCCATAAACGCCAGATTGCAGCGTTAGCCCCAAGTCTTGATAAGCATGCATGTACTCAACCACTTGGTAGTACAAAAAGAACCCTGCGAGTACAATGGTGATTTCCAGCCAAACAATCAACGCCATGCGTTTATTGCGTTCTAAACTGACGTGTGCCATGTGCAAAGTGATCGATGAAAGCAACAAAATAATGGTATTGCTAAGCGGAATTCCCTGCCAACTCATTGCCGTGGTGGTCACGCCACTAGGTGTCATCGTTAATGGCCAAATCGCATCAAACGCAGGCCATAACA
>ERZ794982.277-NODE-277-length-10499-cov-4.160954_pt1 | contig 10499 bp, 11 predicted proteins | sample MGYA00433071_ERZ794982 | MGnify/ENA primary metagenome ERZ794982 (study PRJEB30140, sample SAMN00862574) | bioreactor metagenome | study: EMG produced TPA metagenomics assembly of the Bioreactor inoculated with sediment Metagenome (bioreactor metagenome)...
GTTTTGCAGTAGGAGCAGTTCTTGATGAGTCCGGAAAGGCTATTAATTCGGAATATATCGAAGATTATCGCGGTACTACGATTTATTATGAACTGGATTGTACTAAGTCGGAAATGGTCTCTGAACTTGGGCCCATTAAAGAGGGTTTCACACCTGATAAGCCGTTAACCGAGTTTGATGAGCGTACCAATGGTGTTTGGGTCACTAATGAAACTAACAAGTATCTTCATGACTATGCGTCAACCGATGCAAAACGAGAAGCTTCGTACAGACAATTGACAGACAAACTAGAAATTGAATATGCACGTAAAGTACGTCAAGGAAAAATGGAAGAGGCTCTTATTCTGAGTGAGCGTATCAACGAATTAGAATCTCAAATCAAAGGAAATAATCCCCATCCAACTCCACCACAAGCTTAAACTTGAAACCGCTTAGTTTGAGATTAAATGCAACTCTCACATTAAGCGGTTTTGCATTTCATTTTTGGCGGCGGGCTACAGCAATTTAAGTGTCAATAGCTTTTCAAAGGCGAATATAAAATTTTTATGAAGAAAAATAACTTTACTTTCCGCTAAGCCTCGCCACTAAAGGGCTCTGTTTAGTTATCCACTAAAATTGTGGATAAGTATGTTAATTACCGCTTGATAAGAAATTTTGGCGTGAAATTCAAAGGTATTAGTATTGTCGTTGATATTAAAAGATCGTTTGCTTATCGCTTTAATAGCAAGGGGTTGTGAGATTTATCGATCTGAATTTTGACAGTGTGAGAATAAAAGATCTTTTTGCTTTTTGAGCACAAATGTTGGATTTTGTGTATAAGCTGTGAATGAAGAAGTGCACTTTTTTGAGTTGAGTAACTCAACAGGGTCGGGAATATTAGCAGCTTATTCATCAAGGATCTAGCGCAAATATTCGAGCAAGAACAAAAATAGAATTTAATTTTTTTGTTTATTACTTGAGTCTGTATATATATACAGCCAGAATAGCGCTATCAGCTAGATAAGACTTCGAGGATGCCATGAGCAAACTGTATGACCTAGTCTCAGATTACAAACCGTCGGGCGACCAACCTACAGCTATTAACCAATTGTTAGAAGGGTTAGATGCAGGTCTTGCCCATCAAACTCTGCTTGGTGTAACTGGTTCAGGTAAAACCTTCACTTTGGCGAATGTGATTGCAACGGCGCAACGTCCGGCTATTTTTTTAGCTCCGAACAAAACTCTGGCAGCTCAACTCTATGGTGAGATGAAAGCATTCTTCCCCAATAATGCAGTTGAGTATTTTGTTTCCTACTACGATTACTACCAACCAGAAGCGTACGTACCAACGACGGATACTTTTATAGAGAAGGATTCATCAGTCAATGCCCATATTGAGCAAATGCGCTTATCTGCGACCAAAGCGCTACTTGAACGTAAAGATGCGATTATTGTGGCATCGGTTTCTGCTATTTATGGTTTGGGTGATCCGCAGGCTTATTTACAGATGATGTTGCACATCCGCCGCGGTGACGTGATGGATCAACGAGGCATTTTGCGCCGCCTTGCCGAGTTGCAATACAGCAGAAATGATGTTGCTTTTGAGCGTGGTCAGTTCCGCGTTCGTGGCGAGGTGATTGATATTTTCCCAGCTGAATCAGCGCAAGATGCCGTTCGTATCGAAATGTTTGATGACGAGATTGACTGTATCAGCATTTTCGACCCACTAACTGGCGCCGTTAAGCAGCGAGATTTGCCGCGTTACACCGTTTACCCCAAAACGCACTACGTGACCCCTCGCGAGCGTATTCTCGAGGCGATTGAAACAATTAAAGTCGAGTTAGCAGAGCGTAAAAAATACCTGTTGGACAACAATAAATTATTGGAAGAACAGCGTATTAGTCAGCGAACACAGTTTGATATTGAAATGATGAATGAACTGGGTTTTTGTTCGGGGATCGAAAACTACTCGCGTTACTTAAGTGGTCGTAGTGAAGGCGAGCCGCCTCCAACATTGTTCGATTATCTACCCAGTGATGGATTATTGATCATTGATGAATCTCACGTCACAGTGCCACAAATTGGTGCGATGTTTAAAGGTGACCGCTCGCGCAAAGAAACTTTGGTTGAATATGGCTTTCGCTTGCCATCAGCTTTGGATAATCGCCCGCTTAAATTTGAAGAGTTTGAAGCATTAGCACCACAAACTATTTTTGTCTCAGCGACGCCTGGCAAATACGAGATGGAAAAATCCGCTGGCGAAGTGGCGGATCAGGTTGTGCGTCCAACAGGTCTACTGGATCCGCAACTTGAAGTACGACCGGTTGCAACGCAAGTTGACGACTTGCTCTCGGAGATTCGTATTCGAGCCGGTAAAGATGAGCGCGTTTTGGTCACAACGTTGACCAAACGAATGGCGGAAGATTTGACCGAATACCTGACAGAACATGATGTACGAGTACGCTATTTACACTCTGATATCGATACCGTTGAACGAGTTGAAATTATTCGTGATTTGCGTCTAGGTGAATTCGATGTGTTAGTGGGTATTAACTTACTTCGAGAAGGTCTTGATATGCCCGAGGTTTCTTTGGTCGCAATATTAGATGCGGACAAAGAAGGCTTCCTACGTTCAGAGCGTTCGCTTATCCAGACGATTGGTCGAGCGGCACGTAACATCAACGGTAAAGCAATATTGTATGGAGATAGAATTACTGGTTCGATGGAGCGTGCCATCGATGAAACGAATCGACGCCGCGAGAAGCAACATGCTTACAATGTGGAGCAGGGTATTGAGCCACAACCATTAAAGCGTAATGTCAAAGATATCATGGAGCTGGGTGACATCAGCAAAGGGCGCAAGAAGCGTGATAGTAAAGCGGTGCCGCTTTCAAAGGTGGCAGAGACTTCACAAGATTATCACGTACTTTCGCCACAACAATTGGAAAAAGAAATTACCAAATTGGAAGCGCAGATGTACCAACATGCACAAGATTTAGAGTTCGAATTAGCAGCGGGCAAACGTGACGAGATAGAAAAACTGCGAGCACAATTTATCACTAATAGTTAACAGTGATGTGTGTGGTTTGAATGGCAGACAAAAAAATAGCCAATAGAAATGTTCTATTGGCTGTTATTTGTGAATACTAAGTTCACTAACAACGTCAGTTGGCTAGGTGACCCGTTAGGGTCATGTAGTATTGAGCACTATTCATGCCAATGTTGAACTATCGAAAATTATTAAAATTTATAATCTAGCTTGGCTTTTTAACCGGTTAAATTTGCATAATGCAATGCGCAATGCAATTATTGGTACAAAATGCAATCAAAAAAGACCAGTGGCTAGGTTATGCAGCAAAACACAACAAAACAAAAAACGAAGTATCTTCTAATGGTAGAGGACACCGCATCGGTCGCAGCCTTATACCGTTCCTACCTTACTCCGCTTGGTATCGATATAAATATCGTTGGTACTGGGCGTGATGCAATCGAGAGCCTTTCATTTCGTACTCCAGATTTGATTCTGTTGGATCTGCGTTTGCCTGATATGACCGGCATGGATGTACTGCATGAAGTGAAACTGCAGAATCCTGATGTTCCTGTCATCTTTATGACCGCTCATGGCTCAATTGATACCGCGGTTGAAGCGATGCGTCATGGCGCTCAAGATTTTCTTATTAAACCCTGCGAGGCAGACCGTTTGCGCGTTACGGTCAATAACGCTATTCGAAAAGCATCAAAGCTTAAAACTGAGGAAGGGATTAACCAAGGTTATCAAGGCTTTATTGGCAGTAGCCATACTATGCAGGCGGTTTACCGCACCATCGATTCAGCGGCATCAAGTAAAGCAAGTATTTTTATTACCGGTGAAAGTGGTACGGGCAAAGAGGTCTGCGCTGAAGCCATTCATGCTGCGAGTCAGCGCGGTGACAAGCCGTTTATTGCGATCAATTGTGCGGCGATCCCCAAAGATTTAATCGAAAGTGAGTTGTTTGGTCACGTAAAAGGCGCATTTACAGGCGCAGCTACTGACAGACAAGGCGCAGCAGAGTTAGCTGATGGTGGCACTTTGTTCCTCGATGAATTGTGTGAAATGGATTTGGATTTACAAACCAAACTGTTGCGCTTTATCCAAACTGGTACGTTCCAAAAAGTGGGCTCTTCCAAGATGAAGAGTGTCGATGTGCGCTTTGTTTGTGCTACCAACCGCGACCCTTGGAAAGAGGTGGAGCAAGGGCGTTTCCGTGAGGATTTGTATTACCGTCTATACGTAATTCCACTTAATTTACCACCGTTAAGAGAACGCGGTGAAGATGTCATTGAAATTGCATACTCTTTGCTAGGTTTTATGTCTAAAGAGGAAGGCAAGGACTTCTTCAGGCTATCACCTGAAGTAGTGGATTGTTTTGCTCGATATGAATGGCCAGGGAACGTGCGCCAATTACAGAACGTATTGCGCAACGTTGTGGTACTCAACAATGGCAAAGAAATTCGCCTTGATATGCTGCCACCTCCGTTGAATCAGCCTATAGCAGCCAATGCGTTAGTCTCAAATCAAGAGAAAGAAATGTTGTCTGTACATGACATTTTCCCTCTTTGGATGACAGAGAAAAGAGCGATTGAACAAGCAATTAGAGTGTGTGATGGCAATATCCCCAAAGCGGCGGGGTACTTGGACGTCAGCCCATCGACGATTTATCGCAAGCTGCAGGCATGGAATGAAAAGCAACTATAGTAGGACATGATGGACATTATTAATCAGCAGCAAGTCGAACGTTTGAAGCAAGAGATTGGTGCGGAAAATCTGCCAGTATTGTTAGATATTTTTCTTTCTGAGCTGAGTCAGTACATGGTGAAGCTCACTGATGCTAACAATGATCAAGAGGCATATTTGAAAGAAATCAGTCATGCATTGAAAAGTAGCGCTGCCAGCTTTGGTGCTGAGGCGCTGCGTAACTTAGCGATTGACTATGATGGATCAGGTAAAGCCGGGGTGAGTCTCAGCACCGTGGAGCATAAGCACAAAATGTTAGCGTTACTGAAAGAGACTCACCAATGTTATGAAAAGCTACTGAGTTAGTAGCTCAATGACGGCATTGTTCAGTTTTTGACGATCATGTCGCCAGTCGCGGTTAGGTGAAGCGAGATCGGCTTGAACACAGTTCCAGTCAGCAAGTTCAGGGTGTTCTTGCGCACCTAACACCACATCAATTTTTCGTGCTTGGCAGGCCCTTTCACACCACTCGAGTTTCTCTTTAAGTGACATTCGACCAGCAGGACCAAACTCAGGTGATAAGTTTTCCACAAAAACAAGCTTAGCGTTTGAATTATCGGCAATCGCTCGACCTACTTCAGGCAGTAGCAGCGGTGGCATGATACTGGTGAGGAAGCTGCCAGGACCAAGAATGATCATATCAGCTTGTTCAATAGCACTAACACCTTCTTTAGTTGCAGGCACTTCTGGATCCAAATCTAACCGTTGTAAGTCGGCTTCCATTTCATCAACACTGGTTTCACCCGTTACCCATTTCCCTTCTTTTGACAACGCCTTAAGATCGGAAGGGTGCTCTGACATCGGCACTAGGTTGAGATCCACTTTGAGCATATTGCGGATAAGATTAATCGCATCCAGTGGGCGCACAGAGAGATTATCTAATGCGGTTAGCATTAGATTACCTAAGTTGTGACCATCCAATTCCCCTGTACCTTTAAAGCGGTATTCAAACATCATGGAACTGATCGACGGTTCAGTAATGAGCTGGTTAACACAGTTTCGAGTATCGCCCCATGCAATGCCACCTTGGCAATGACGGATACGCCCAGTCGAACCGCCATTGTCTGTAGTCGTGACAATCCCAGTTGCATTTGAACCAAAATCTTTAAGAGCTGCGAGCATTCGCCCTAGGCCGTGTCCACCGCCGATGGCGACCACTTTTTTTGTTGAGTAGATTGTCATTTGGTTTTCTTATTTCCAGCTATATCAACTACAATTTAAGATAATTCATTTAATCTGGGTACTCAATAGTAGGTAAATTGGGTTAAATGAACGTTTTTTTTCGCTCAAAGGGTAGAATCACTTACAATTTTTAAGTATTTTATCCATCAGCTACCGTTGGGTTCACTTTTGTTAGATTTGTGAACTGGTAACGGTTGCCATAACTCCGAGCTCATTAAGCTAAGTTCTACCATTGAATAAGCTTTGTGAGCCAGTGGCATGACGCCACCAGGGCATAATTGGAAATGATTATGCCTCCCGTGTTTGGAAAGGTGTTCCGTGGCGCAACAATTAGAAGATAAATTCCATCGCAAGTTTTATTACTTGCGTCTTTCTGTTACAGACGTCTGTAACTTTAAATGCACATATTGCTTACCTGATGGTTACAAACCTTCGGGGCAGAAAAACTCGTCCTTTTTATCGCTACCAGAAATCCAACGTGTCGTTCGCGCTTTTGCCGACTGCGGTACAAGCAAGGTCCGTATTACTGGTGGTGAGCCTAGCTTACGTAAAGACTTTACTCAAATTATTGAAACCGTCGCCAATACCAACGGCATCAGTAAAGTTGCGACCACCACCAATGGTTATCGCATGGAGAAGCAAGTCGAGGAGTGGAAGCAAGCTGGTTTAACCCATATCAATGTCAGTGTTGATAGCTTAGATCCGCGTCTATTCCATCAAATTACAGGCGAGAATAAATTCAATCAAGTCATGGCAGGTATAGAGAAAGCCTTTGAAGTAGGCTTCTCTCAAGTCAAAGTCAACGTCGTATTGATGAAAGATCTTAACTCTCACCAATTACCCCTTTTCCTTGACTGGATCAAAGACCGACCGATTCAACTGCGTTTTATCGAGTTGATGCAAACCGGTGAAATGGATGAGTTGTTTAACAACCATCACGTCTCGGGAGTGCAGATCCGTAATCAATTGATTGCCAATGGGTGGTTACTCAAGATTCGCGAGAAAAATGATGGTCCAGCCCAAGTTTTCGTTCATCCTGATTATCAAGGTGAGATTGGATTGATCATGCCGTATGAAAAGGGTTTTTGCGAAAGCTGTAACCGTCTACGCATATCGGCACTCGGTAAATTGCATCTTTGCTTGTTTGGTGATCATGGCGTCGAGTTACGCGATCTTTTACAACAAGATGAGCAAGAACCTCTATTAATTCAACGTATTCAAGATCAGTTACAAACCAAATCTGTCAGTCATTTTCTTCAAGATGGCAACTCAGGTATGACACCAAACTTGGCGTCAATTGGCGGTTAACTGACTAATCTTCTTAAAAATTTATAGTCGATATCAATCGACAATCAAACCAATCACAACAGGTAGGTGAGCAAATGGGTCATGCAGAAAGCAAGTTCCAACCAGCAAACATTGCAGTATTAACCGTGTCTGACACACGCACAGAAGAGAATGATACTTCTGGTCGTTACCTTGTAGAGAATGCACAAGATGCAGGTCATAATATTGTTGATAAACAGATTGTTATCGATGATATGTATAAAATTCGCGCGATCGTGTCGCAGTGGATTGCAGACGAAAACGTACAAGCAATCATGATAACGGGTGGTACTGGCTTTACTTCACGCGACAGTACGCCTGAAGCACTAAAACCACTGTTTGATAAAGAAGTTGAAGGCTTCGGTGAACTATTCCGTTTGGTTTCTTATGAAGAAATTGGTACTTCAACGATTCAATCGCGTGCGATTGCTGGCTTTGCTAACCACACAGTTATTTTTGCAATGCCTGGTTCTACAGGTGCTTGCCGTACAGGTTGGACCAAGATCATTAAGCAACAGCTTGATGCGAGCCACCGTCCTTGTAACTTTATGCCACACCTGTCGGTTTAATCGCTGTCTAAATTATACGCGGAGCAATCATGAGCCAGTTTACCCATATTAATGCTTCAGGCGAAGCTAACATGGTGGATGTATCGGGCAAAGCAGAAACCGTGCGCGAAGCGCGTGCTGAAGCTTTTGTTCATATGGCACCAGAAACCCTGCAATTGATCACTTCAGGTCAACACCACAAAGGTGATGTATTTGCTACAGCGCGAATCGCAGGAATTCAAGCGGCAAAGAAAACTTGGGATTTGATTCCTCTTTGCCATCCTCTACTGCTTTCTAAAGTTGAAGTGCAGTTAGAAGCCAATGAAGCTGAAAATTATGTGCGCATTGAATCGGTATGTAAGCTAGCGGGTAAAACTGGTGTAGAGATGGAGGCGTTAACTGCCGCGTCTGTAGCAGCCTTAACCATTTACGACATGTGCAAAGCCGTTCAAAAAGATATGGTTATCAGCCAAGTTCGTTTGCTTGAAAAGCTCGGTGGTAAATCAGGACACTTTAAGGTGGAAGCATGATTAAAGTTTTATTTTTTGCTCAAACTCGCGAGTTAGTTGGTACTGATGAGCTTCAACTTCAAGGAGAATTCCATACGGTTGAAGAGTTACGCTCGCATCTTGCTGATCAAGAAGGCAAGTGGGATTTAGCGTTGGACCCAGGGCGCTTGCTCGCGGCAGTGAATCAGTCAATCGTTCCGCTGACGCATCCAATTATGTCTGGCGATGAAGTAGCATTCTTCCCGCCAGTCACAGGGGGTTGATATGGACTCTCGTGTTTCTGTTCAGGTTGAAGACTTTAATGTTGGTGATGAATACCAAGCTTTAGCGCAAAGCAATGCATCTGGCGCCGTGGTTACTTTTGTCGGCAAAGTTCGTGACATGAATTTAGGCGATGATGTGGTCGGTTTGTCACTTGAACATTATCCAGGTATGACTGAAAAAGCATTGGTTGAGATTTGTGATGAAGCTCAGCAGCGTTGGTCGCTTGAAGGTATTCGAGTGATTCACCGTGTTGGTGATATGACGACAGGTGATCAAATCGTGTTTGTGGGTGTTGCGAGTGCACATCGAAGCGCTTCCTTTGAAGCGTGTGAATTCGTTATGGACTACCTAAAAACCAAAGCACCATTTTGGAAAAAAGAGCGCACGACGGCTGCTACTCGCTGGGTTGACTCGCGAGATTCTGACGCCAAAGCGGCAGAGCGCTGGCAAAAATAGAATAGCGCAAGGCAAGTTTATATTGAGGTCATAAGTGAAAGCTTATGACCTTTTTCTTTTGTATCTAACTTGAATGGGTGTTCGATAAAACTGATTGCCGTTATCTTTTGATGAGATTGGCTACAGAGCATTGATTGACAATACCTATCAGAAAAATTGCTGCTTTCCATTTAGTAAAATCAAGAAATTAGGCGACACTTACCTTAACCAACATTTTTGCAGTAGTACGCAAAAGTCAGTGGCACGATTAAGGAGACGAGCATGGAATCGTTAAAAGTAAAAGACTACATGACACTACAAGCAGTAACCTTTAAACCAGAGATGTCACTCAGTGCAGCTTTAGATAAAGTAATGGGCTCAGACTATCTTGGTGGTCCCGTTGTTAATGAAAATAAAGAAGTTATTGGCTTTTTATCTGGGCAAGACTTACTTGATAAACTAATTAAAGTGAGTTACTTCTGCCAAGATACGCATATTGTTAGTGATTGTATGTCGACTGAAGTGTTATCAGTAACGTCGGATATGTCCATCATTGAGTTGGCAGATATGATGCAGGTAGGTAAGCCCAAGGTATATCCAGTGATAGATAGCGGAACACTGGTGGGTATTATTACTCGCAAAGAAGTGTTAGGAGCCATTGCGAAAAATATCGATGCATGCTTTAAACATCCAGTATGATGTCTACATATAGTAAAAAGGCGCTGAGGCGCCTTTATTTTTGCTGATGGAATTTAAGGGAGCCGACATGACAGAGCAAAGTGCTAAGTTTGTTGAAGGATCAACCATGCGCCATATCCTGGTTATGTCTGGAGCGGGCTCGGTTGGTTTGATGGCTCTGTTTGTTGTCGACCTGCTCGATATGCTGTTTATCAGTATGCTTGGCCAAGTCGAGCTGGCGGCGGCGGTTGGATTTGCCGGCACATTAGTCTTTTTCTCTACCTCTATATCTATCGGTACCTCTATTGCTATGGGCGCGCTAGTCTCAAAAGCTATAGGGAGTAAACAGTTTACCTATGCTCGCGCATTGAGTAGCAGCACTTTATTGACCGCATTTACTATCAGTTGCCTAGTTAGTTCAGTGATGTATAGCTTTATTCCTGAGCTTTTGGCTGCGATTGGCGCTAAAGGCTTTGTTGCTGAACGCGCACAGGCCTATCTTCAAATCATTATTCCGAGTGGTCCTATTCTTGCGTTAGGTATGGCTGCGGGGGCAGGTCTGCGCGCAGCCGGAGATGCTAAACGCTCAATGTGGGCAACGTTAGCTGGTGGCATTGTTAATGCGGTATTGGACCCACTGTTTATTTTTGTATTCAATTGGAATGTTGAAGGCGCTGCTGCTGCATCAGTAATTGCACGTATTACCGTATTTTCCTTCGCTATCTATCCATTAATCAAAACTCATGATCTGTAGTGGTCAACTAAAATTGGCCACGGTTTTAGAGTTTTCCCAATACAATCGTT
>ERZ794982.278-NODE-278-length-10490-cov-4.111069_pt1 | contig 10490 bp, 11 predicted proteins | sample MGYA00433071_ERZ794982 | MGnify/ENA primary metagenome ERZ794982 (study PRJEB30140, sample SAMN00862574) | bioreactor metagenome | study: EMG produced TPA metagenomics assembly of the Bioreactor inoculated with sediment Metagenome (bioreactor metagenome)...
GAGGGGTAGTCGCGGGTAGTAATAATGCCAGCCACAGGGTAACAATCAGCGTAAGATAAGAGAGAAACTGCCGCTTCATGCGAGCGCGACTGATCAATTGGTAGTGATCAGGCAATGGAATCATTGCCATTGGATTTTGCATCATGATGCGCTGCAGGTGCAGTGAAATAAGAAAGGGTACGATTTTAAGTAGCATACCTTGAATGATGGCCAAAACAAAACCCACACCAAATAGGAAGCCTAATAATACCTCAAGCTTGGTTTGCCACGATATTGCCCACGGTGGCTTTGCAAATGGTAGAATGAACCACAGCAAAAGTAAGCAGGCTAACATCAGGTTAATCAAACCTATCTGCCAATAATTGATCACTACATCGGGTAATTTTCGCTTACGTTTGGTTAAACGCTCTATGGTGATCGCGCAATACAGTAGCGTTGCAATTACGCATAGTAGCCACCCCCAAGTTCCGCTCCAAACCGTCTTTAAACCGACGGCTTCAGCACTGGCTAGAGCTAACCCCACGACTAACAAGGCAATTAAAGCCTGACGCCATCTTAAACTATAAGGAGGCGTAACATGGAACATCGGAATAACCTGAAAGCTTACCGCCATCACCAGCAACATGATCCAACCAAAGCTACCAATACCTGCGTGTAGATTGGTCAAATTTTTGCCAGTGGATGGCATAAAACCCCATAAATAACCACTGAGTAAAACGAGCCCAATAAGCAGTAAGATCGAAAGAGCCAAGGCAGCCAATAGAATAGGTATACGCGTTTGCTCGCCCTTTGCTTTCGTTATCAACAACCAAGTGAGTGTAAGGCTAAAGTAACCTAGGCTTAGACCAAGCAAAACAAATGGGAACAGGAAGCTTAACCAGCCAAGAAATGCGGCAGCTAATGTTAAAACACCGGTTGCTAAGGTCAGGTGAAGCAGGTGTAAGCGCCAACCACTTATAGGAATGGCTGCGCCACATAACACGGGCATTACCTGAAATAGTGAGCCGATCATGATCATCGCCATCACACCCAGTGCGATTAAGTGAGTTATGGCAAGGGTGACAGGCATCCAGCGACTGAGCCAGAGGCTTTCACCATGCAGCGCAATTATTATGGCTGCCAATAGCGCAAAAGCCGCGGCGGTGAGATAGAAACGAATAGGCGATGAGATGGGTGGAATGGCTTCAAAGTTAAGCCCTGTCATTCTCATTGCGGATGATTCTCACGGCTTAGTTGCTTCGCTAATGCTTCGGCTTTGCTATCCTCAAGTTGCCAAAAATAGAGCTGGAAGTGGGATGGAGTGATCTCCTGGCATAGATATTCAAAGCGCCCGGTGAGCATTTCAAATAGTGGAACGGGTTTACGTCTATGCTTTACCGCTAACACTTCACCAAGAGCCAGCCTTTGTAAAGCGGCGGTGATCACGTGCATTGGTTGTGGTGGCTCAAGTTCACTCACATCTAATTGCGTTACTTGGCTTAAATCCATTCCGTCCTCATTGCGTGTTATAGAATAATTTTGAGTGCTTATTGCGAACTCATCAGCTTAACAATTTCGGCACTATTGCTAAGATGGCTGTCAGTCATTGGGTATAGAATCTGTTCTTCTTTCATGTTGTGTTGCTGAATGAAGATCATAATGCTTTCACTGCTACCCATAGCTCGCTCAATATCTTGTTGCTCGATAGCTAAAGCCATTTGTTCGAACATGGTCTTAATTTGAGCATGCTCATGGCGCATAACCATCGTTGGACCTGCTGTCATACCTGTTTGCTCTTCAAAAGCAGGGAATAGGATCTGCTCTTCAAGATCAAAATGGTGTAGCGTTTCTTTTTCAAATTGTCTCCAAAGTTCTGCAAAAGCAGACCAGTCTTTATTGGCTAACACGGCTTCAGCTTCCACTAGAAGGTTGTCACACGTCTTGTGATGTTGAGTCATAAATTCTTGAATTGATGCCATTATAGGTCCCTCGTCATTGCTATTGTTACTTTAGGTTATCGATGATATCTGGCGAAAATAGTGAAATCTATGCTAACTAAGTGGTAGTTCTACCTTGGTTTGATTCATATCATCATTTGCAGTTTAAATATTGACGACTTTACCTTATAGAGCGTAGAAACAATTGCCTGATAAATCACTAATGCGCTGTGCTGGCGTCATCCTGAAAAATGGTAGAGGAGACAGTTGTCATCGTGTTTAAGAGGGCGCTCGCACTAATATCTATGCTAAAATGGCGCCATCAGCTATATGAATGACACCTCATTTGTTTACCTGAAGGTAGCAATAGGCCTACCCATTTTTCATAAAGGTATAAAACATGAGCAAATTAAGTTCAGCGGAGCGCAAAGCGCGTGATAACGAGCGTTTTTCACAACGTGTGAATGAACGTCGTGAAAAAGGTGAAGATGTAGTCGCGTATGCGCTTAGTAATAAAAAAGCAGTGAAATTTTTGACCAAGTCAGAAAAAAAAGCGCTGAACGAACGTAAAGCAGCCCTTCAAGAAGAAATTAAGATCAAAGAGCAAGAAGAACTGCAAAGAATTGAAGAATCGTTTACGGTTAGTCCAAACGAAGAGTAAATGATGCCCCTGCCTATTTAGTCGACTATTTAGGTTAGGGGTTAAAAAAGCGTAAACCCACCAACGATAGCCCCAACAGACTACACATCGGGATGTGAGCTCTGCCTTGTTTAGCGGTAGTTAATGACTTAAGCAACAGATTGCTTTGGTAATGGAAAGTCAAAAACCTACGCTGTTCCAAATTTCACCATCAACCGAGCGTTCAGAAATAATGGTTAAGCTGGCGATATCTGTTGAAATCGGCATTGCTGTTTTTGCATCGAGTAGGTGAGTTGTTAACTCGGTTTTGAGTGTGAAGCGAATTTATGTGCGAGCAAAGCGCGGCTAAAAAACTCCGGGCAGAACCCGGAGCAATATTCAATACGATTAATCAGTGAATCAGTGCTTAATGATTACTGATGGTGAGCAATCACATACTCTAGACCGCCAATAATTGCAGCCACCTGCGCCTGATTACACTCTTCATCTGTTACTTTAGGGCTGTCTGGGTATACTTCGGTCGTAGTGTGGTATACACAGTTAGTCACGCTACCGCAAAGCCCAAGTTGTTTCATTGGGTATAGAATTACGCCTTCTTGGACCACTTCAGAACCAATGATCTCGCCTTTACCATCCGCTGGTGCAATATGAGTGACTTTAGCGACTGAGTTGATTACTGCCGCTTGAAATTCTGACTGTGGACTTTCGCTATCACCAACGGTGTAGAAGCCATCAGGAATGATGTCCGCTTCATAATCAATACCGTCTCGTGCTGCTAATGCTGGGCGAAACTCTGTCTCGTCTGTGTCTGTAGTTTCATGTAGATCAAAGTGAACCAAAACATCGCCAATGGTTGCGACTAAGGCTTGTAGCGCTGCAGACTCTTCCGCTGGGCTATAAGCGTAAAATGAGCGATTAGGGTCGATAGCGAGTGGGTTCCAACGATTGATTGTTTCGTAACCCCATGGGCTTACACAGGGTGCAATAACAATGTTGAAGTGCTTAGAGTAAGAGTCAAGATGTTGGTCTGCAAATAAAAGCGCACCTTGAACGCCGCTGGTTTCGTAGCCATGTACACCGCCTGATACTAAAACCGTCGGCTTGTTGTCATTCCAGTCATTGCTCTTAATGCAAAACAGAGGAAAGCGTTTGGCATCGTAGGAAAGGGCGCCATATTGCTCGACATTGAAACGTGCTTTTAACGCCTCAATTTTTGGTAATACTTCTTCGCTATAAAGACGTTTGACTTGAGTTGACTCACGCCAGGCTAGGCGTTCATGTTCGTTCCATTTTTGACCAGCAATGCCAATAGGGTAAGGTGTTTGTGTATTCATCGGTGACTTATTCTTTGATTAGTTTGCAAGAAGCATAGCGATAGAGTGATCGCTATGCAAAAGGAATTCATTTGCAAGGAGAGAGGTTTATTACTGTGGTTCGTTCATTCTACAGATGGAGCCTGTTTAATCAGAGTTTTGTGCACCGATAACGAGCCATTCAGTAAGGTTTAGACACTAAGGGGTACTCGTATGCAGCAAGGTGGATTTTGCCGCTATTTTTGACAACAAACCTTTGTTAGAAATGGCTTTGTCCGCAGATAGACTCTAACATCACATTAAATGCCGCTTGATTGCCGGAAAATAGACGCTCTACCACCTGATGTTCTTTTTCCCCAGAAAGGATTCTTCTGCGCGCTTCTCTAACTTTAAGCGCTAATTGAAGATCGCTAGCAAGCGTGCTGTCTTGTTCTGGTAACCACATCGAAATCTGCTGGCTTAGTGCAGATTGCTGTAAAGTGGGTTTCAAACTGCTCAGCTCGCTGAGGAATACACGATAAAGGTCGAGTTTAAGCTCATGGGCTTGTTCCATTGTGGTTAAACGGTTGAGTATCGCTGTGGCTAGTTCGTTAAGTTCCACAAAACCGGCTTGTTTTGGCATCGCTTGTTGTACACGGCAAGATACTTCAACCAATGACACCGTGGTTTGCGGTAAGTAACTAATGGAAGTTAAACAATCAAACGGTAACCAAATAACTTGCCCCGGTTCAACGGCGTATTCATGCTTGCCAAGCCTCACCAGTGCTAGACCCTTGTTCACACTCAATAAGATATGCTTTAGTAGCTTTTTTCTTGGTGTGATTGATAAAAAGTCAAATTCTGTTGTCTGATGAGAGATAGAGTAGTGCATGGAAAAACTCGGTTTTTATGGGGCGCTAAGAGTAGCGTGTCTTCTTAAAAAAATCCATATTGAGATAGCTTGAAACCACATTCCGGAGCTGTTCTGGTCTGACCTTACTGAATATGTGCGCTTCTTAGCTGTCAAGAATCGAATCTATGCGTAGAATGACCGCGATTTGTCTCTGATTTAGATTAAAATGACTATAAACACTGATCCATATATTGATATCCGTCCTTACAATGATGACGAAATTCCAGCGGCAATTGATCGCTTGATTCAAGATGATGAATTCATTGCTGCGATCCTACAGCATCGATTTTCTAATCATGCGCCGTGGTTTAAAGCGATAATGGCTCCATTAGTTAAGGTATACCTTAAATCTAAGTGGTCAAAGCTGAACAGCACTGAATCTATCCAGCTTGAGGTGAAAAAGTACTTACATAACACCCTTGCGACGACCACAAAGGGTGTCACATTCAGTGGTTTGGATAATCTTGATAAGCAAACCGCCTATCTGTTTGTATCAAATCACCGTGATATCGCGATGGATCCGGCTTTAGTCAATTATGGTTTGCATCAAAATGGGCATAAAACCGTACGTATTGCGATTGGTGACAACCTCCTTAAGAAACCGTGTACAACAGAGCTAATGCGTTTGAACAAAAGCTTTATTGTGAAACGTTCTGCGAAAGCACCACGAGAAATGATGAAGGCGCTAGGTACTCTTTCGTCTTACATTAAGCATTCATTGGAGACTGGAAACTCAATTTGGATTGCTCAAAAAGAAGGTCGAGCAAAAGACGGCAATGACTTTACTGAGCCAGCAATCTTAAAAATGTTTCATGTCGAAGGTCGCAGACAAAAGATCGACTTTCCTACTTACATCAAGTCACTAAAGATAGTGCCAGTGTCTATATCTTATGAGAATGACCCTTGTGATGTCGCCAAAGCTCGTGAACTTTATGAGAAATTAGTAAACGGTCATTACGAGAAAGGCGAATTTGAAGATATTGAAAGTATCATTCAAGGTATTGTGGGCGACAAAGGGCAAGTTCATGTTGCGTTTGGTGACGTGATTGATGGCGTGTTTGAAACGCCGGATGCATTGGCTGCTGAGATTGATCGCCAAATTCATCTAAACTACAAATTGTTCCCAATTAATCAGCTTGCCGCAGGTGATACCAATGTTGGAGAGGAAGTGAAATCCTCGCTGAAAGAGAAGCTTGCCCAGTTACCAGAAGGGGCGCATCGATTTTTGATTGATAGCTATGCGAACCCGGTAAAGAACCGCGAATAGAAATAACTCGATCAGTTTAGTCAACGAGATAAGTAAGGACAGCCATTGGCTGCCCTTTTGCTATCGAAAAGATGATTAAGGCGCTACCGCACCGCCAAGAGTAAGATTCTCTGGCCATTTAGTGATGCGGTTACCGCCAAGGAAAATATTGCCTTCGACAGTCATTGTGGTTGGAAATTGAACGATCTTCGAGCCACCAAGATAAAGATTACCTTTAATCACAATACCTTCTGGGAGTGTGGTTAACGGCGTTCGAATAACACTTAGATCGCCATTGACGCGCATACGATTGGGCAGCTTTTCCAATGGTGTATCGGTGAAGTTGAGAAAACCACCCACTTTAATTCCGTTGGGCCAACGTTTGATTTTTGAACCCAGAAAATTGGCATAGCCTTGAATTGTTGTGCCTTTGCCAAGTCTGGCGAGTGCGCTATTGGAGGCGTTCAAATTTCCCTTAATGGTCGTGTCAATAGGGAGGCTTTTAATTTGAGTTTTGGCAATGTTGAGGTTGCCCTTGATAACGATACCTGCAGGTAGTTCGGTGTATGCTTTGTTGCGTAGATCAAGATTGCCGTAATTATCGAGGTGATTAAGTATACGGTAACTATCTAAAGCTTGACCGGAAGCGGCAGCAGAACAGAATAGTAGCAATGTGCAGAGGCGTCGAAGCATAAGTTACGTATTGAAAATGGACTTTCGCCCAGTATTCACAAGCCGATCTGATTGGTCAACCATTATAGGGTGAAAAGTGGGGCTCGGAGGGAGAAAGCGGGCGAGTGCCCGCTGGAGAACTTAGCGAGATAGAGAGCGAGTTTTCAATTCGAAAATTAGCTTTTCTGCGCTTACTTCAAACTTGAAGCGTACCGTCAGTTCTGTTGTGTCGTCAGTCAGTTCAGTCGCTTCGTATTCCACGCCTGCGCATACTTGTTTTGCAAGCTCGACATACTTGGCGAGTTCAGCTTCGATAAGCTGTTTACTAGGAGCGAAAATCGTTACTTCAGAAACGTCATCACCTTCTTTGATGATGAATCCCATTTCACCCGCGCAGCCACATGCTTCGCATACTTGAGCTTCTGTTTCGATACTCATAGCCATATCCTCTTAAAATAATCGTGGTCATTTTATAGGTATATTTGAGTATTAGCCATAAAAATGAAATAGTAACAAAATCGTCAACCTTAGGTTGCAATTGTTTGTGTAGAAAAGTTATTGCATATTTGTGTGAAAATTAACAAACTTTGTGTGATTTCGGTCATATAGATTAAAATTAAATGGTCAAATTACGGTCAGGACGCTGTGCGTTTAGTTGTAAGTGTTCTAGTTTTGTAACACTATCCAAGGCGCATTTATTTGGTTCGAAATAATAAGCGTCTTCAGTTCTCATTGTTGTTGAGCTTGAATCAATAGTAAGAAAGCTGAGTTTCTTCATTGAGTTAGAATGACGGAAGGAAAGTCGCACAATAAATAAGTTGAAAAATAAATAGCAGTCGCGCTTTATAGTGATGACATTAAAAATTAAACACAGCTATAAAGCCCTTATTTTTAAGACTCATGTTGAGTCCCATAGATTTACAAACAGAAGAGCGAAAACATGCCAAAGCGTAGTAAAGAAGATACCGAAATCACGATACAAAAAATCATGGATGCCGTTGTTGACCAACTTCTGCGTCTTGGTTATGACAAGATGTCTTACACCACTCTTAGCCAGCAAACGGGTGTTTCTCGAACAGGGATCAGCCATCACTTCCCAAAGAAAACTGATTTTACTGCAGCTCTAGATGGGCGAATTTTTAAGATGTTTGTTGAGCACCTAAATTTTGATGCGAGCTTGAATGAGTTTTCAGATAGCTGGATTAAAGCATTAGACAGTAGTGAGTTCTTAGCTATTTTACGTTTGCTTTTCCACCATATTGTGACTTCTGAGAATGCTCATGAGTTTGCCGCAAATGGCATTGAACGTTTATATAAAGCGGTTGAGGCTAAGTTTGGTAAAGAGAGTGGTAAAGAACTTGAGTGGCTAATAGGTAAATCATTGATTAAAATGGCGAACTAGTCACCATCTAATTGTTAGTTTAAAGCCAGCATTTTGATGCTGGCTTTTTCATATCCCAATAAGCCTAGCAAGCAGAACCAGCATAGAATGCAATGACGAATTTTGGCTAATTAAAATTAAGAAAACGCCACTATTTTGCTCTACTAAACCGTATCTGGCACGATAACTATCTGTTACAATTTGCTAATAATTAAACCAATAGCAGTGGGTACTACGATGTCTTTTCCAGTCTTAATCTGTGATGACTCCGCGTTAGCGCGTAAACAGATGGCACGCTCTTTACCTGCAACGCTCAACGCAGAAATAACTTTTGCTGTTCATGGGTTAGATGCCTTAGAACAATTGAAGAAACAATCTTTTAAAATAATGTTCCTTGACCTGACTATGCCTGAATTGGATGGTTTTGGTACGTTAGAAGCAATCAAAAAGCACAACATAGATGTGAATGTTGTGGTAGTTTCAGGCGACATTCAGCCCAAGGCTAAAGAACGAGTGATGGCGCTTGGCGCTAAAGCTTTCTTACAAAAGCCGATTGATCAGCAGGCGCTGAAACAAGTTCTATCTGAGTTGGTACTACCAACCGAGCGAAACAAAGCGGCTTATATTCCCGCCGCGCCCGTTCTTTCCCCAGCGCTGCGTCGCCGCGATATTTATATGGAAGTGGCGAACGTTTCAATTGGTCGTGCGGCAGACGCTTTGGCGCGTCATTTTGATGTATTTGTCCACCTACCATTGCCTAACGTGAACATTTTTGAAGTTAGTGAACTACACATGGCGCTGCGTGATTTATCCAATAACGATCAAGTTTCTGGTGTTTGTCAGGGTTTTAGTGGCGAAGGTATTGCCGGGGAAGCGTTGGTATTACTTAGCGACTCCAGTGTTTCTGATCTGAAAAAACTGATGAAGATCCCAGCAGATAGTGATGAGTTGGAAGAGCTCGAACTGTTGATGGATGTGTCTAATATTTTGGTCGGCTCTTTTCTACAAGGGTTAGGGCAGCAAGTCGAAGTGCGTTTCTTTCAAAGTTCTCCCGTATTGCTTGGGCAACATATCTCCATCGATTCGGTGATTAATTCAACCAGTGGAAGCTTTAAAAAGACCATGACGTTTGAAGTGAGTTACAAAATTGATGGTACGTCGATCCGCTGTGATCTGCTATTCATGTTTGTTGATGAGTCTTTGCCGTTGCTAGATAACAAATTGTCATACCTAATGGAGGATGCTTAATGCTTAATTTACCAGCAGAGTTTGAGCAATTCCATTGGATGGTCGACATGGTACAGAACGTTGACTTGGGGCTAGTGGTATTAGATCGCGATCATAACGTGCAAGTGTGGAATGGTTTTATGACGCATCACAGTGGCATTCAAGCACATGATGCAATAGGCAAATCGCTGTTTGAGCTGTTTCCAGAAATTCAACCGGAGTGGTTTAAGTTAAAAACTAAACCAGTTTATGACTTAGGCTGCCGCAGTTTCATTACTTGGCAACAGAGACCGTATTTGTTTAAGTGCCGTAATGTGCGTCCTGTAACGCAGCAAGCCGACTTCATGTATCAAAACATAACGTTGAACCCTATGCGTACTCCGACAGGTGAGATTCGCTCTCTATTCCTTTCTATTCAAGATGCGACCGCTGAAGCGTTGGCTTCCCAAGCGTAAGTTGTATTTTTAACCTTAAAGCGCATTAATGAAGGCTAGCTTATTATAAGCTAGCCTTTTTAGTATGGATTCAAATTACGCCATCGACGAATAATAAGGAAAGACTATGTCGCACATACTTCCTCAGCACTCACATCCTCAGCCCTTATACTGCGCTCAACAGGTGAAAACGGGTGAAGTTGAAGCTGCAAAATTGGCTGGGCTTGAGATGTACCAACTGATGTTGTCAGCGGGGGAGGCGGTGTTTAATCATGTTGTTGGACAGTATGGTTGTGATATCAAATTGCTGGTACTTTGTGGCGGCGGTAACAATGGCGGCGATGGTTATGTTGTCGCGAAATTGGCTATGCAAAAAGGGATTAAAGTTACGCTTTGGTCAGTGGTATCGCCTGATAAATTAATTGGTGATGCAAAGCGAGCCTATCAAGATTATGTTTTGGCTGGTGGTCAGTTTGAACAGATCAAACCCGATCAAATTGAATACTTTGATGTTGTTGTTGATGCTTTGCTAGGTACGGGCTTGAATGGTCCAGTTCGTGGTGACGTGGAAGTTTTGATTCAGCAGGTCAACAATGCTCATATCGCGACGGTGTCGGTCGACGTACCTTCTGGTTTATGTAGCGATAGTGGAAGAGCTTTAGGCTGCTGTATTAAAGCGACTCACACCGTTACTTTTATTGGTATTAAGCAAGGCTTAGTCACTGGGCAGGCGAGGGCTTGTGTGGGTGAACTACACTTTTCCGGCTTG
>ERZ794982.279-NODE-279-length-10429-cov-4.860420_pt1 | contig 10429 bp, 8 predicted proteins | sample MGYA00433071_ERZ794982 | MGnify/ENA primary metagenome ERZ794982 (study PRJEB30140, sample SAMN00862574) | bioreactor metagenome | study: EMG produced TPA metagenomics assembly of the Bioreactor inoculated with sediment Metagenome (bioreactor metagenome)...
AGACTTAGACGTTCATCGTGACCTTGCAGCTGAGCACCAATATTGGTGTAATCAAGCATTACCCCTTTAGGTTGACCTGTCGTACCTGAGGTATAAATCAGAGTGAGTAGGTCATCAAGCTTAGCTTGAGCAAGGCGCTCTTCGAGTTCAGCTTGGTGTGTTTGATTGCCTCTGGCAACAAACTCATCCCAACCCATAGCAAAGTCATAGCCATTCATATCGATGCCTTTTGACATCGCAACAACCAATTCTAGTTGCTCACATTGTTCAAAAATAGAAACAGCGACATCGAACTGAGATTGTTCACCAACAAAGAGTACCTTCACATCAGCATTTTGCAGAATATAAGCAGACTGCGCAGCTGTGTTAGTTGGGTAAATGGGTACGATAACACCACGCAATTGCATCGCTGCGAAATCAGCGATAGTCCACTGCGGCATGTTGTTCGAGAAGATCCCTATCTTATCTTGAACTCTAAGTCCTTGAGCCAATAACGCAAGTGACACTGCATCCACTTGTTGACCAAACTGCGTCCAGCTAATGCTCTGCCAAACACCTTCTACTTTGTGTTTAAGTGCAGTGCGTTCTTTACCTTTAGCAATTTGCTCGCGAACTCGTTTAACGATGTGAAAATCTAAATTGGCCATCTTTTTCTACCTTTAAGCTTACACCTGTAAGCTTTTTTGCGCGCACAGTGTACATTTCAAGCAAAAAAAGGCAACTGACACGTATCAAACTTATTTAAAAAAGCCCCAAACGATTTGTTCGTTCGAGGCTTTTCTATACGAATAATCATGTCAGAAACTGACAAATTAGACCTTCGCTTATCATTTAACCATTTTAAATTCAGTTAGTTGTAATTGCTTGTCTGTTCATTACCTTCTCGACACACTTCCATTAATCGATCTCGTAACCAAATATGTCCTTGGTCTTTCTCATTCGACTCATGCCAGCTTAAATAGCCACTAATAACCTTGTTGCTCAATGGCGAAGGTATCATTTGCAACTGTTCTTTGTTTACCGCGTTTTCTACCATCCAACGCGGAGCAACCGCAACTAGCTCCGACTGCCCTACCACATACAGTAGGTTGCTCAGACTGGTACCTTCATAGTAAGCACTCACATCAACACCTTTGTAAGCCTGCTCAGAAATACCCTGCTGCCCATTTACTTGCGATAACTTCGCATGACGCTCCTTAAGCAAGCTATCCATCGTCACTGAATGTTGAATGCGTGGATGAGACTTATTCACTACGACCACCAGCTCATCCTTAAATAACTCCACACTATGTACGCCTTGCTCATCAAAACTTCTATAGTCAATCACAACATCAAGCGATTGATTGCGCATTCGTTCTGCGATTTGATGATCAAATTCCGCATCAAGATGAAGCTTTACATCCGGTGCATTTTGTTGAAGATATGCCATAATTCGCGGAGCAAAGCGCATATCACAAGGGCTGCAAAGGGATAGATTAAATTGGCGCACCGAGGTTTGTGGTACAAAATCGGCACTTGGAAGCTGATTGCGGATAAGCTGCAACGCTTGACGAATAGGAATAAAAAGCTGTCTTGCTTTTTGTGTTGGCTGAATACCACGTCCTTGGCGTATAAACAGTTCATCACTGAACATTATTTTTAAACGCGCAACCGCGTTACTTACCGCAGGTTGAGACATACCTAAATTGTGTGCCGCACGAGTGATGTTTTGCTCTTGCATCACAGCATCAAACACGGTCAGTAAATTAAGATCTACACCTCTAAGTACAGTCTCCATGCGATTGTTCAGTTTCGTGTTTACAACGTCTTTGGTATCAGTCATCAATCGTATCCCTATTGTGTTATGCCGTACAAAATTAGTAGAAACAAAATCGTTTGCTTCCATTAAATCTGAACATTAGTAATTATTCGTTTAGTCGATATTTGCTTAGTGATTAAGACTATTGACTAATTGATTGTCGCTTGGCAAATCGATTGATAATTGATCATAACTTTTTATTATAAATACAATTTTATCTATTATATTCAGTCAATTAGGATAATTATAAAAAAGACTAAATTGATATTTTCCAACATTTTCAATGCCATTATCACTAAAAGGAATAAGGGATTGACGTACCATTTCAAATGGATATTTACGTCTCAGTGAATTTTTAACCGTTAGAAAATAGAACAATTAAGCTTGATTAGACGTTGACGGCATAACTAGGAAAGTCCACTTTTCCCCATAATTGTTCAGTAAGCTGTTCTGTGTTATCCCACTCACCATTCAATATCCACTCAACTATCGCACTGGCAACATCGGGATAAATAACATGCTCGCCCGGCTCTTCATCTAGCCAGTTACGCACGATGGAGGCATCGAGATACTCCATACAACTCGCCAGACCTAGGCTCTCCAACGTAGCGACATTAGAAAGCTGCTCAAACTGACCAGCAAGAGGCTTTAACAACAGTTTTTTGCCTAACGTCAGTGCTTCTGATGGCAGTTCAAATCCACCATTGGCAATAATGCCTGCACAACGATTGAGGTGATGATGGAAACCATGCAAACAAAGCGGAGCAAATTGAATATTATTGTTTTCGTTGCTTATGGCAATTTCTGGGTGGTAACAAATAAAAGACTGATTGGCAAAACGTAACAGTAGATCCGTAATGTCATCCAAACTCTCAAAAGGGAGGTAAACCAATACATAGGATTGAGCATCGGTATGTTCATTATCAATATGAACAATTGGTGGCAGAATTGGTTGATTAAAGTGGTACCAATGCAAACCAATGTGCCTTTGACCAGGTGCAAAATAACGCACGATACACTTGTCTACCCAACTAGCCCCTATTAATGGCACTTCATAACGGAAAGCATTTTGATGGCTAATGCTAATCGTCGGCTTATTTTGCCATTTTGCCGCCCATGCAGATACGGGTTCAAAATCGTTAATCACCAAATCATAAGATGATAAATCTAACGCTCGCACTTCACGCCAAAAGTGCAACGGACTATTATTCAAAGCTGTTTTTACATAGCTTACTTGCCCTTTATTAGTAACAAAAGTAAACCCGCGTCGCGTCCGAAAATCACCAAACGCATCCATGCCGAAATACTTATCACTGTCTCGCCCAGAGAAAAGAAAATCGACATCTATTTGCTCATGTTTAAACGCCGCACACATAGCTCGAGCTCTGGCTATATGTCCATTACCAGTCCCTTGCACACCATAAAGAATCCTCACTTACCTATCCCCCTACCCATTGCAATGACCATCTAACGCATGCCATTCCGAGGCATGCCCCTAGCAATACGTCGGTTAAAAAGTGAACCCCCAATAGAATTCGTGATAACGCAATCAAGCTCGCCCAGCACATCGCAAACACTTGGCTATCGGGGTAGAAATGCCCAATAACTCCCGCCATAAGAAAAGCCGCAGCTGTGTGTCCTGACGGTAAGCTGTATCGATCTGATGGCGTAATAAAAGAAGGGATCAATGTGCTCAGCTCTGGTGGTCGGCGCCGTTTAAATACATTCTTTGCGAGCCAGTAGATGGGTAACTCAATAGAAAATGACAGCAACCCAACCAACAAAAACAACTTACCGTTCTCCCCACCAAAGAAGAAAGCCATCAAGCCAATGGCTACATATAAATGCCCGTCTCCAGTATGTGAGACCGCTTTACTCAACCGAGAGATCGGATAGCAGAATCGATTTTGTAGACAGAACAATGAGAATGCCAAATCTAGCTTGGCGATTGATTCGATAGAACGCATGAGCTAAACCCTTTTTGGTTACACCTGCCCTACGTTAGAAGACAACAATGACAACCCCATGAAGGTTTATTACGATTCTAATGACAGTGAACATTGGTAGCCTCAACAGCCATCAGAAGCAGAACGATTGCAATAACTCTATTTATAAAACATATCGTTAGACGATAGGTTCAGCATATTTTCCGTCACAGAAAATGTGGATAGAGCGGATGAGTGTAAAAAAAATAACCAATTTTTGCTTTTACGGTTGACTCATACAGCTGAGTACGGTACTAATTCTATTAACGTAAATATGTGGATTCATTAACGCTCTTAGGAAGTAGTTAACAATGACAAACAATTTCTCTATTCTGCTAAGCCTCCTCCTGATCGTGAACAAATCGCGCGGGTAGGCTGTGGAAGAGGAATAACCACACAGAATTACACAAGACCCGCATCAAAATGCGGGTTTTTTTATGTTCAAATACTGGAAGTAATCGTTTAAATCCCCGCAACTTGCGGATAAACGAATAAAAAGGAAGCAACTATGAACGATCAGGTCATTATATTCGACACAACTTTGCGTGATGGCGAGCAAGCATTGTCAGCCAGTTTGACAGTAAAAGAGAAACTGCAGATCGCTTATGCCCTCGAACGTTTGGGTGTTGACGTAATTGAAGCTGGTTTTCCTGTTTCTTCTCCGGGTGATTTTGAGTCAGTGCAAACCATTGCTCGCAACATCAAAAACAGCCGAATTTGTGCTCTTTCTCGCGCGGTAGCTAAAGACATTGATGCCGCAGCTGAAGCGCTTAAAGTAGCTGAAGCTTTCCGTATCCATACTTTTATTTCCACTTCAACCGTTCATGTTCAAGATAAGCTTCGTCGCAGCTACGATGATGTAGTTGAAATGGGTGTCAAAGCAGTAAAACATGCTCGTAAATACACCGACGACGTCGAATTTTCTTGTGAAGATGCTGGTCGTACACCGATCGATAATCTTTGTCGTATGGTTGAAGCGGCAATTCATGCAGGTGCAACGACAGTAAATATTCCCGACACTGTTGGCTATACCGTACCCAACGAATTTGGCGGCATAATTGAAACCCTATTTAACCGTGTACCAAACATCGATAAGGCAATCATCTCCGTGCATTGTCATGATGACCTAGGCATGTCAGTTGCCAATTCTATTGCGGCGGTGCAAGCTGGAGCACGCCAAATTGAAGGCACCATAAACGGTATTGGTGAACGAGCGGGTAACTGCTCGCTCGAAGAGATTGCGATGATCATTAAGACTCGCCAGCAACTGCTTGGGGTTCATACTGGGCTTAAACATGATGAGATCCACCGCACCAGTAAATTGGTCAGTCAGCTATGTAATATGCCGATTCAAAGCAACAAAGCGATTGTTGGCGCCAATGCCTTTAGCCACTCTTCCGGTATTCACCAAGATGGTATGTTGAAGAACAAAAATACTTACGAGATCATGACACCTGAGTCGATTGGGCTAAAAAACAAAGCACTTAATCTAACCAGTCGTAGTGGTCGCGCCGCAGTGAAAAGTCATATGGATGCCATGGGTTACAAAGATGAAGAGTACAACCTAGACGCTCTGTACACCGACTTTTTGAAACTTGCCGACCGTAAAGGACAAGTGTTTGATTACGACCTAGAAGCGCTTATGCACTTCTCAAATCTACGTGAAGAAGATGACTTCTATAAGTTGAACTACCTAAGTGTTCAATCAGGTAGTGTCATGGCAACAACCAGTATCAAGATTTTGTGTGGTGATACCGAGCAATGTGAGGCCGCTGTAGGAAATGGTCCCGTGGATGCGCTGTACCAATGTATTTATCGTGTCACTGGTTACGATATCGTATTAGATAAATTTGACCTAACCGCCAAAGGTGAAGGTGAAGATGGTTTGGGTCAAGCTGATATCATCGCTAACTACAAAGGTCGCAAATATCACGGTACTGGCGTATCAACTGATATTGTAGAAGCATCAGGACAAGCGCTACTGCATGTGATCAATAGCATTCATCGCGCAGATGAAATTGAACAGATGAAGCAGAAAAAAATCGCCACTGTATAGGATGACAATCGAGTGCCGCTTAACGGCGCTTGAATAAATTAAAACAGCAACACAACGCTTTACCCAAAAACAGGGAGTTGTAGATAGGCAGCCAAAGAAAAATCAGCGCAGAGGTTAACTAGGTGATGATTTTTCGAATGCCGATTTCTACATTGCAAATGATGCGCTGCAGCTTCAAGTCGGACGGGTAGATAATAATTAAAGGATTAACATGACTGACAAGACTTACAAAATCGCGGTATTAGCTGGCGATGGAATCGGCCCAGAAGTAATGGCGCAAGCCAACAAAGTATTGGATGCGATTGAAACCAAGCATGGCATTACTTTCCATCGCGACGCTCACGATGTTGGCGGCATTGCGATCGATAATCATGGTTGCCCGCTTCCTGAAAGTACGGTTAAGGCGTGTGAAAATTCTGACGCGGTACTGTTCGGTTCCGTCGGCGGACCTAAGTGGGAACATCTGCCACCAAACGACCAACCAGAACGCGGAGCGCTACTTCCTTTACGTAAACACTTCCAGCTATTTTGTAACCTTCGTCCGGCACAAATTCACGCAGGTCTTGAAGCTTTCTCTCCTCTACGAGCTGATATCTCTGGACGTGGTTTTGATATCGTTGTTGTTCGAGAGCTTACCGGTGGCATTTACTTTGGTCAGCCCAAAGGACGCGAAGGTGAAGGCGCAAATGAAAAAGCTTTCGATACCGAAATCTACCATCGTTTTGAAATTGAGCGAATCGCCAAGATTGCCTTTGAATCGGCACGTCTACGTAATAAGAAAGTCTGTTCAATAGATAAGGCTAACGTTCTACAAAGCTCTATATTATGGCGTGAAGTGGTTGAAGAGATCGCAAAGGATTACCCAGACGTGGAATTGTCACACATGTACATCGACAACGCGACTATGCAGCTAATCAAAGACCCTGCTCAGTTTGATGTAATGCTTTGTTCTAACATCTTCGGCGACATCATCTCAGACGAATGCGCAATGATCACAGGTTCAATGGGGATGCTACCGTCAGCTAGCTTAAACGAAAGTAAGTTTGGTCTTTATGAACCAGCAGGTGGCAGTGCTCCGGATATCGCCGGTAAAAACATTGCTAACCCTGTAGCGCAAATCCTATCAGCCGCTTTGATGCTACGTTATAGCCTTGGTGAAGAAGCCGCTTCGCAAGACATTGAGTCGGCGGTGAGTCTAGCTCTTGCAGCTGGCGAACTGACTGGCGATCTCGCTGGTGACAAGCCGGCGCTATCAACATCTGAAATGGGCGACAAAATCGCACAGTACATTCTAAATTCATAAAAATTATATCTGTCGCTCGCCACAGTCAAAAAATGACTAGAGCAAATGAACGAAACTAGTTCCGCTGTGGCGATGAACGACAAGGAAGGGAAGCAATAATGGGCAAAACATTATATGAAAAGGTCTACGACGCACATGTAGCCGTTGCCGCCGAGGGTGAAACCCCTATTTTGTACATCGACCGTCACTTAGTCCATGAAGTGACTTCACCACAAGCATTTGATGGATTGCGAGAAAAAGGTCGTCAGGTGCGCCAAGTCAGCAAGACTTTTGCCACTATGGATCACAACGTCTCTACCACCACCAAAGATATTAACGCCTCTGGTGAGATGGCGCGTATCCAAATGGAAACGTTATCAAAAAACTGTGAAGAATTTGGTGTCACCCTGTACGATATTAACCACAAATACCAAGGTATTGTGCACGTGATGGGACCGGAGCTGGGCATTACCCTACCTGGCATGACTATCGTTTGTGGTGATTCTCACACCGCGACACACGGCGCATTTGGTTCATTGGCATTTGGTATTGGTACTTCCGAAGTTGAGCATGTTCTTGCAACGCAAACGCTAAAGCAAGCAAAAGCAAAAACCATGAAAATCGACGTTCAAGGTAAAGTTGCACCTGGTATCACCGCGAAAGATATTGTGCTGGCCATCATTGGTAAAACCACCGCTGCTGGCGGTACGGGCTACGTAGTGGAATTCTGTGGAGAAGCCATTCGTGATTTAACCATGGAAGGTCGTATGACCGTATGTAATATGGCCATCGAGTTAGGAGCAAAAGCGGGATTAGTGGCACCTGATAAAACGACCTTTGACTACATTAAAGGTCGTAAATTTGCTCCAACTGGCGCTGATTGGGATGCGGCGGTTAAGTACTGGCAAACGCTAAGCACTGATGACGATGCTCAGTTTGATGCCGTCGTAACTCTACAGGCTGCAGACATCAAACCACAGGTAACTTGGGGCACGAATCCAGGACAAGTGATCGCTGTCGATGAACCTATTCCTGCACCAGCAAGTTTTGCAGACCCAGTCGAAAAATCATCAGCAGAAAAAGCATTAGCCTATATGGGCTTAGAAGCAGGAAAATCACTATCCGATTACCCAGTAGATAAAGTGTTTGTCGGCTCTTGCACCAACTCACGCATCGAAGATATGCGCGCAGCAGCCAAAGTCGCTAAAGGTCGTAAAGTCGCCTCGCATGTTCAAGCACTCATAGTCCCAGGCTCAGAGCAGGTAAAAGCTCAAGCTGAATCTGAGGGCTTAGATACCATTTTTAAAGAAGCCGGATTTGAATGGCGCCTACCGGGCTGTTCAATGTGTTTAGCAATGAACAATGACCGTTTAGGTCCTCATGAACGTTGTGCATCCACCTCAAATCGTAACTTCGAAGGTCGCCAAGGTCGTGACGGTCGCACTCATTTGGTTAGCCCTGCAATGGCTGCCGCGGCCGCAATTGCAGGTCATTTCGTCGATATTAGAGAGTTGGATTAGGGAGAATCAAACATGTCAGGTTTCAAACAACACACGGGTTTGGTTGTCCCGCTAGATGCCGCCAATGTCGATACAGACGCAATTATACCAAAACAGTTTTTGCAAAAAGTCTCACGCTTGGGTTTTGGTAAGCATCTTTTCCATGATTGGCGCTTCCTTGATGATGCAGGCAAACAGCCAAACCCTGAATTCATTATGAATGCACCACGCTACCAGGGAGCATCGATTCTTTTGGCTCGGGAAAATTTTGGCTGCGGTTCGTCACGAGAGCACGCACCTTGGGCACTTGCTGATTACGGTATTAAGGCAATGATTGCACCGAGTTTTGCGGATATTTTTTATGGCAACTCGATCAACAACCAGCTAGTGCCTGTCAGATTAACAGACCAAGAAGTGGATGAAATATTCCAATATGTGCAAGCGAACGAAGGCGCACAAGTTGAAGTGGATCTAGAGGCTAATGTAGTACGAGCCAATGGCAAGCAATACAGCTTCGAAATCGATTCGTTCCGTCGTCACTGCCTTTTGAATGGTTTGGACAATATTGGGCTAACACTACAACATGAAGACAAGATCGCCGAGTATGAAGCAAACATACCGAGTTTCTTAGCTTAATCGCTATAAACTTAAGGTTGGCAAATCGCCAACCTTTTTTATAGGCAAGCGAAATATCTTATCCGCTAGGTTGGTCTAAATAACCATGTATCAATACAATAGAGTCTCAATGAGTTAGAGAACAATGATGAATAAATTAACCGTTTTGAGCTTAGCACTATTTTCTTTACCAATTTACGCCGCGCCTGAAGCAAAATTATGGAACTACTGGCAGCAAAGCAATGAAAATAGTAACGTTGTAGTATCACATCAAGCATGGCAAGAGATCCTGACTGAGCACCTATCGATTGATGGTCAACACCATCTTTTCTCTTACCAAACCGTATCACCCCAAGAGCAAGCTAAGCTTGATGACTACCTGAATAAGCTCGCGCAGCTCGACCCTCGTCAATTGTCAAAAGCCGAGCAGTATGCCTACTGGGTTAACCTCTATAATGCGATAACTATCGATCTGATACTAGAGGAATACCCGATCCGCTCCATTACAAAATTAGGTGGCTTGTTTAGCTTTGGTCCATGGGATGAAGAGGTCATTACAATTAATGGTAAGGCATTGACACTCAATGACATTGAACATCGAATTTTGCGCCCAATCTGGCAAGATCCTCGCACTCATTATGCGGTGAACTGTGCAAGCTTAGGCTGTCCAAACTTGCAACTTGAAGCATTTACCGGCGAAAACAGCGAGCAACTTTTAGAATATTCGGCCCAAGCCTTTATCAACAGTAATAAGGGTGTAGAGCTACAAGGAAAAACCTTAGTCGTGTCATCTATCTATGATTGGTTTGCCGAAGATTTCGCGATTGATGGCGGTGTTAAAGCTCACCTAGAAAAGTACCGTCCCGACCTTAAAAGATTTTCAGGGAAACTTGAATACGAATATGATTGGTCGCTTAACGGGGGGCGTTAGTCAAACTTATTGCTAAGAGTTGGCTACTAAGCAGAAACGAAAAAGCCCTGACCAAATGGTCAGGGCTTGTAAATATTACCTGGCGATGTCCTACTCTCACATGGGGAAGCCCCACACTACCATCGGCGCTACTTTGTTTCACTTCTGAGTTCGGCATGGAATCAGGTGGGTCCAAAGCGCTATTGTCGCCAAGAAAATTCTTTTATAACTGGTGCTGATACCCAGAATCGAACTGGGGACCTCATCCTTACCAAGGATGCGCT